>Ga0126338_10000228_pt1 | contig 26368 bp, 13 predicted proteins | sample OrbCmetagenome_2_FD_92529 | JGI IMG/M metagenome (GOLD analysis project Ga0126338, IMG submission 92529) | Coral microbial communities from Petempiche,Puerto Morelos, Mexico - Orbicella C C metagenome | ecosystem: Host-associated > Invertebrates > Cnidaria > Coral | place: Petempiche,Puerto... | reverse complement strand
TGAGTGAGTGAGTGAGTGAGTGAGTGAGTGAGTGAGTGAGTGAGTGATGTTTTGAATCCTCGTTGTCTTTGGCGTCGCCTTCTTGGTTACTGAAATTCTCTAATCGAATTTTAACTTCCTGGTCATTCATCTTGAAGGGCTGATTCATTTTGTTTTGTTTCAGATGTTATTGCCATCGTTTGCTCAAGTGATCAGTTACGCCATCAACAAATGTTCATTTCGGCTTCAAGATTTGTTGGAGCTGTGTATCAAGTGCACTGAGACTTTTCCAAAGGTTTGGTGATTTGTGAAATGATATGCTGTGTATGTAATGTCACTATTTGAGCAACGCTAACAACACAATAAGCAGGCCAATGAATGGCAGCATCAGATGGACTGGTCATTTCCGCGTTACCTTGTGCCTCTGTTTCGAAAATTAACTTATAGGCGGAACACATTTCCGTGTGAATGGTTTCGCACGAACACTCGTTTTGACACAGAGGTTCAAGGTAACCCGGAAATGGCCTATTGTGTTTCGTGAATTGTTCGTTTGATGTATGGAGACCAATTACCATTCTTCAGGAGGTGTGGAGTGATTGTGAGTCTGTCTTAGGTAGGTTAAACTCCCTCCATATCTCTCTGTCTTTTTAAATTTTGCAGGAACGTAACAAGCTGTTTTTGACTCGTGCGGTTGTGCTGGAGCTCGTGCATGCTGTCAAATTTCGGTCTTCAATCCCTGACACAAATCTCCAGTCTGTACTACAGGTACATAACCGCGCTTTAGAGCGCTTTTCTATTTATATCCAAAGTGAATAATGTGTTGTCTTCGTTTCTTGTTCTGCATTTGCATAGTCCTAACCGATGAGGGCAAAGGCGTTGTTTTCTCATTCAGTCAAGAACCAATCATTGTTTGTCTCAAGCAACTTTCCGCGCGCCTGCCACTGGTTACACGCTTTTCCGCACTTGCCGCTGGTTACTTGCTTTTCCCCGCTTGGCACTGGTTGTATGTTTTCCCGCGCTTGCCACTGGTTAGTATACATGATTTCCCGCGCTTCGCACTGGTTACATGTTTTCGCGCGCTTGCCAGCTGGTTTCATGTTTTCGCGCGCTTGCTACTGGTTTCACTTTTTTCCGGGCTTGCCACTGGTTACTTGTTTTTCCGCGCTTGCTCAGGACACGTCACTTGTTTTCCGTCAAGATTTGTAATTGGCTTATGTTACGACAGTCAGCGTAAAAGCGCCTTATTTGCCATGTAATGGCATCTGTTCTTTAATTATAATACCTTCAAGTTCTCCTTTTTCTCTTTTTTCAGTTTGTGGCTGTCGATGCAGGAAGCAGGATCAGTTTTGGCAGTGAATCAGACAAAGCTCCTTACGATCTGCCGTTTGGGGTGAGAATTGCCTCATATTCCTTTGCACAGAATGCGTTCCCTCTGTCACCCCATCCACTGACGTTACATTTTGCTTGTTTTAGTCACGCACTCGAGCCCTTGATTGCATTCGTCAGTACATCGTGGAGGCGGTGGAGTTTATTAAGGACTGGAATTTCACCGCTAGATCAAGCAAAGTACGTGCAAGTTTGTGATAGTTCTTCAGCCAGTTGTTTCTGATGAAACTGGGCGTTTTTTGGCGGCTTTAATGCACTAGCAATATGAAAAAATATGTTTGTGACCTTCTGTCCCGGGTAAAAGCAACGTCTTTCTACGCATGCGCAATCTTTCCCCAGTTCGAGAAACGCGTAACACTGGACTCGAAAAATTTCATACTAATGACGTAGCACTACAGAAATCCATGTCTCTGATTGGTTTGTGTTTGGTTTTGAACGTAATATCCCATAACTTCCCATCACCGGTGGCCTCATGGTTAGTGCGCTCGTCTCCGGATCGAGCGGTCCGCGTTCGAGCCCTAGCCAGGGACATTGCGTTGTGTTCTTGGACAAGACACTTCACCCTCACAGTGTCTCTCTTCACCCAGGTATATAAATAGGCACTGGTGACCTTACTGCTGGGGCTAACCCTGCGATGGACTAGCATTCCATCCAGGCAGGAGCAGAAATACCCCTAGTCGCTTCTTGTTATAGAAACCGGAATAAGCACCGGCCTGAGGTCTGATGGGCCACTTAGGCTCGTATGCAGACTTTACACTGCCACCACAATAGCACTGAATTCTGATGTCCTTCAACAGGAAAACCGTCAGTTGAGTGAGCCAAACCTCCATCAAACGACTTTGCCAATCGACCTTAAAGCAAGTGTGTCCCAGCTGGTGGCTCTGGAGCTCACCAAGCACTCCGAGGACAGTAAAATACACAACAAGGCCTTGGCATGGCTCAAGAGTCCTCCCACAGCCACCCAGCTAGGGTGAGTGATCACTGTCCGTCCCCTCCCATTAGACAATAAGTTTTTATAACGTGTCCTTGGAATGAGGTGTCCCAAAGTCACGCAAGATGTCACGTAATCGTTTGATAGTTTATTTCTGGTGATGATGTTTGTTGTAAGACTTTGATGGTTCATGAATGCTATATTGCCCACTGCTTGGTTATGTATAGGGTTCTGACAACCGCTAGTATTGACATTCGGACTTTAATTAACCTCCTTCACTATCAGTCACAGTCATGGAATTTCAGAAAACGAGGGTCGAAACAAGTTAACTCGGCAAAATGTCAAAATAATCTCCGTATATTAATTCCGGGTTTCAGTTTCGAACGAACAACGTAGATTTATACCGTTTGGGCGGTCAGTGTTCTTGGGAAAAACTAGAAAACCGAAATAATTGTATCTGGCCTAAAAGAGATGTAAGAATACTACCTTGGTTTTGTATCCAAACTGCTTGCCTGTTTTTGTTTTAGCCATTGTGAACAAAGCTATGCTTTTCAGTGTCGTCTTGGTTAACTGCGGCTACAAAATAGCGCCATGTGCAAAACGTTTTGTTTTCCGTGTTGAAATCGATAGTGTTTTATTTAGTTCTGCCATGTGTATACGTAACGACTTGAAAGCGATAGAAAATGAAACAAAAATATAGTGTACTCGCATCTTTAAGCAGTTGAACCTAGCTTCAGCAGTACAACTTTTACTTAAAATCAAGAATCAAAATTCTCTGGAACTGCGGCTGACACAATGTGTTCAAGGGAAGCAAAGTGTCGCGAAACACCGTGGAAAGCGAAGTCATTAGCCGAGCGCAGCAAATGCATGTGGAACAACTCTTTCCTTGCTGATGTCGAATTTTCGTTTCCAGAGTCATCGAGTGACAACAAATGTGTCGTTGTACCGGCTCACAGCTACATCCTCGCTATAAGTAGCCCGGTATTCTTGAACATGTTAACAGGAGACTCGAGGAATCGAAAAACGACTGTTCACATCGCTGACTGCGATCCGGAGATTTTCCAAGTCTTCCTTCGTTATCTTTACAGCGAAGAACTGGAACTTACCGTGGATTGTTTACAAGATTTGGTACTTTTAGCCTCAAAGTATTCTGTTGCTAGCTTGGTTGAGAAATGTCTGCAATTCATGAAGGATAATTTGAATACTTCCAATGTTTTCGTCGTGTTACAGTGCTCGGAGCTGCTTAAAGACAAAGCTTTGCTGAAACGGTGTTGGGATATCGTGGATTTGCAAACGAATGAAGTTATTAAATCCGACAGATTTTTCAATCTCGATGAAGATTTCATGTTAAAGTTTCTACAAAGAGACTCTCTTGTAGTTAGGGAAATAGAACTGTTCAGAGCATTTTACCACTGGATTGCTCTTCAGAGTAGAAAGCAAGACGGAAATTCGTCACTTCAGGAACCCGAGGAAGGGAAGTTCGTATACTCGCGACTCGTAAATCATATTCGCTTTCCAGTCATGTCACGAAGAGATTTTGCCGAGACTGTTCCACAAACGAACCTTCTCTCTAAAGACGATGTCATAAACATGTTTTCGTTTTTTTCCTCTGTGCCTGACGTTGATGTTAGTTTTTCAAAGAAACCGAGAGCAGGCACATTAAAACACTGTCGCTTATTTCCCGAAACCCGCAAGTGGTTTATGTATTCAGGATCCTGCCCGGAATATTTGACATTTTCAGTGAATTCGTCAATTTCTCTTTATGGCGTTCGAATGTTTGGTTGCGAAAGTGGGAAATATTCTGTGTGCCTGGAAATCTTTGCTCAGACTGAACCTACGAAACTTTTAGCAGCCAGGAACGGGATTTATGAATGCGACAGCGAAATGAAAGATGGCTACTTCGGGTTTGATTTTGTTTTAGAAAAACTGTGTGAGCTGAAGGCAAACACGCGGTACACAATCAAAGTCTTGCTAGACGGCCCTCCTTCGTCTTATGGTTGTCATGGTTATTCGGTAGTGGAATGCGGAGGCGTAACATTCAGTTTTTCTCGAGATAACTGCCCGATATTTTCGCGATTCCGGGCCGGACAATTCGCTGAAGTTATTTTTCTGAAGTAATAATTCTATAGAACTAGATTGGAAAAAATAAACAAGTCGCTAAGGTCCGCTAACGATTCTACAGTTTCACTTTCAGATCTCCACTCAGTTTTGGAGATCTCAAAATGACAGTCTAACATTAGAACATAGGTCAGACTCTGTTAAGAGTAAAATGTGAGATTCAATATAAAATTTTATTGGGATAGAACTTTGTCTGACGATGGATTTCCATTGCAATTTTGTTCAAGGAAACGTGGGAGTGTTTTTTGTATAATTATTTAACATTGCACACCTTAAGATTCAGCTGAGTCGCCATTGAGGAAGCCATTCAAATGCTAGTCATTGACATCACTCCTTTGAATTCCCGCCCATTTTGCCCAATCAGAAGTTGTTTAAGATTTTACCCGCTGGTACGCCCTAGGAGCGATCGTTTGATTCTACAAACGGGCCCTTTTGCAGCTGGGATCACGTCACTTACTTGCTCGAAACTTACGTGGTACTAAACAACACCAGAAAATAGAATTCAACAAACTGACAGTTTTGAGATCACCGAAGTTTAAGACGCTTTAACTTTCGGTTCAGTAACTTTCATCTTGAAACATTTGATTGTTTCCTACAACAGGCGTCAAGAACTGTTGGATTGCGTGACACACATGCGTTTGCTGGCGTGGTTACTTCACGGGTCACTGTCACACTTCGTACATTGTCAGAATCCTCATGTAAACTGTCACCCGGTCAAGTTTGAGGAGAACACGCATATTGCAGACTACGTGCTTATAATTCTCTTCAGCTTTGCAGAACAGTTCAAGGTCTGTTTTAAAACCTTATCTTTGAAGTCTTTAATGAATTTTAGGATCTTTTCGTCAGATTGCAGAGGAGTGATACAGTCTATAGTTAGAGATTTGTTTTGTGTTCTAATAGTCCGGTTCACTGCTTGCCGCGGTTGCTGTGTACTGTTCTTGAGCGATTCTTGGACAAGAAACCTTGCTCTTAGTTTCATGATCCACGAGGAGTCTCAATTGTTACTGATGAATTGTGACGTAAACCTTACAAAACGAAAGGGTGTAACCTCCGATGGACCAGCGTCCCATCAAGTTAAACTCAGATGGATGAGGGTCCAATATAGGCTTTTTCAATCCCGCATCCCGCCACCCTTTTTGCCTCAATCCCGCAATCCCGCCCCACTCACAATGTTCATCACCGCCTGGTTAGAGTCGTAGTTCTCCGCGTAACGCCTGCAACCTGTGATTTTCTTATTTTTATCCCGCATCCCGCCTGTCAAAATGAGCAAATCCCGCTCCCGCCGAAGTATATTTCTTCTCTATCCCGCCATTGAAGGTTCTGTTATCCCGTGTTCCGCCCCTATTTTTACCCTCATCCCGCATCCCGTCAAACCTATGCTGAACCCTCAAGGATAAACGCCGCCTTGCAATGTTACTCTTCTAGGTCCCTGTGACAGTTCATAAATTCCCAATCAGAAAGTGGAATAATATGTTGCGCAACCTTGGTTCCTGGCTATCAGATCATGGGATTACCATGATAATACGTTCATTGTTTCTTTTTTCTTAGGAGCCTTTGAGTAAATCGGCCCTTTATCACGCGTTCAATGTTTGTGAGGTAAGAATATAGCTCTCGATATGAAATATTTAACAGTGAGATTTACTTTCCTACAATGAGTCGAAACGGCCGTTTCGAGCTGTTTCTTATTGGGGTTGTCATTATTTGCTTGTTGCAAAGAAAAATATTTGTGGACAAAAACTAGAAAAACGCTTTTCGAGGCTTTGCGTTTTTCGGGCGTTTCGGGAGCATATTTAGTTAGCAACTTTTGACGTTATTTCAACTTTTGGCTCAATTTTTAGACACTTGTCCAAATCGCCAGATCAGTGGAAGACGATTGAAGCCTCACTTAGTATTTTTAAAATGTTTGATGCGTTTTGTTTGATTGTGTTTGACAAACTGTTAACGTGACAGCTGTGGACGCTGTACTGTGATCAAACCAAGAGTCCTGGAGAATCTTCCACGCATGCGTCGTCGATTGTCATGGAGTTCTGGGGCAAGGTCACACCCGGCATACTCCACCTGCTGACTCAAGCTAAGGAGGTGAGAAGCTGAAGGACCTTCATTTATACTTTTGATATTTTAACGGTGCAATGCCGATATATGGAGGTTATAAGAACAGTAGGATCCCTTTGATGGTTTGTGTAATGGCGTGACTGTATGCGTAGCCTTATATGTATGTATAACGTTACTGCAGGCTTAACCATATATGTAAGTTATGTATTCATGGTATCCAACGCATGTAATTGAATGTATGGATATAGCATAGAGTCGGCCAAAGTTCTCTAACGGTCTCGAAACGTTAACATTTAATGTTCGACATTTAACTTGGTCAATGGGATTCCTCTGTATGATGAACAAATCTTGTTGAGTTGGTCGAAGTCTTCTTCAGAGTCAAGGAAGACTGACCGCTAAGGCTGTCGAGACCTCATTCGCCAACAACGGTTCTGTACTTTTCCTCGGATGATCACACCAGGCGATAACTATGTCCCTGGGTTTAAAACAAGTTACAAAATAAACATATATCAATAGCCAGTCAGCGTGAGACCTTAAGTTGTTCATGAAAACAGCTGCGCCAGGTGGACTCTTCGCTCAGGAAATTTGTTTATTTGGAGTGATTTATGTTTCGTTCTCCTAACAGTTAACACAGAATGTGAGTCATCATTTCTTGAACTTGCTGGAAGCTCTTCAGGAGTGCAATTCCACTCCTCTACCCAAGGTGAGCACGCACTGGGCACGTGAATGACTAATTAAAGAAATACGTGTCATTTATGACCGTTTAGGCGGGAACAGTATCTTATTTTGGTCCAAAAGGCCTCCCCGAGAATTGACTTTGCCTGCACTTTTTGGTATGGCGACTAGCAGCTGTTTCACCTGAAATTCCTTGGAATACGCGAGCAATCTTGGACTGTTTAGCCACAGCAAACGCTGCACACAACCAACACTGCGCTAATCCATGGACCTTAACTCCGAAGGATGCTTACTACGCGAGCAATCTTATAAAATTCCGGCTTAATTGAAGACGTGACACTCCTGTTTCAAAATCGTGTTTTTGTTGTCCATTGTGAAACAATTACTTTTAGTTCTTTAAACAGTCAACGTTTCAGGAGAGTTTTTTCTATTCTCTTCAAACAGCTGTATCCGATGTGGTATCCCATTCTGACTTACTGCTTCTCACAGAGGGTGAGTGAAGTTATACCGTTTGGTTTTGAGTAATTCCATACCAAAGATTACCTGGTTTATTATATAACTGAGAAAATTACTTCATTGTGATTGGCTGAGAGCAGGCCGATTTATCGTTAATTTTAATTTGCACTGCAGTGCAAATGAACGCGCGCTCTTTCGTGATTTTCTCAGTCATATAATAAATGGGTAATCCTATGAAAGCTCGAGCAATTAAGGATTTACACTACTCGTGATATTTGAAAATTCCTTCAAATTGTACGGGCGTTTACTTTGAGAGAATTTTCAGCTATTACTCGTAGTGTAAATCCTTAATTGCACTTGCATTCATACGATTACCAATACTTATACAACACTTGGACCACACAGTTCATTCACGCTAATTCTCGCATAGATATGGGTGTATTTTCTTGAACGTTCAACTTTGTCCTCTTGTTTTAGCTTTCAGATGCTGCGCATGCGCGTTTGCGCAAAGCACAGTCTCGGAAAAAGATCAACAAAGACACCAAGTCGGCCTTGGCCAAATGGCTTAAACAACTGCAGTTCAAGATGGCGCTGGCCGAACAGTCACCTGACAGCTCTTTGTTCCACAACATTTAAAGACGCCGCAGATCTCCAAGAACCAAAAGTTTGGTTGATCTGTTTACGGCGCCCTTTGGCCTTTTGTCAATTATAAAAACGAAAAAATACGGAATGCTATCAGAAGAAAAACAGAAAAACGAATCTGTTATGAGGATGAGGTGGTTTCCGACAGGCCCTAGGGTGTGGGGATCGATAGTCGCGCCATGTTTTGGCGTTGCCATGGGTGATAACCAATATCGACACCAGAGAACCAGTCTGTTGTTGACGTTGGAGTAAAGAAATGAAAAGACCCCGCGGAAAAGACCCTTGTTCCAGCTCAAGTATTTGTCGAGAAAAAGAATAAAGCCATGTACAGTCTGGATATTCAGTTAAATCTTAGAAGAACAGTTATATTAGCACGTGCTAAATTAGGATGTATAGTAGATTTACATAATTGATTTTTCCATCACATGCAGTTTAAGCAATTTCAGCTGAAACAGGCGCAGCGTTGTATGAAAACCCGTGAGAACTACTTCGACGGCTGTGAAAAACACGATTAAAACTGGTGATTGTATACCCAGCGTACACGTTGGTGTTTAGAATTAGCCCAGAAACAAACCCAACTTACTCTCAGTTGGTTAAGCAAAACGCAAAAATACGAGAGGGAAAAAATGGTAGCAGCACCAAAATTGGGGCCAGATGGGACCAGGCACCTTGTTTTCGCGAGGTTTATTTTACTCTGTCAAACCGATGTCAGCTATACAGACGTTGCGTAAATATAGTTACGATGCGTATTGAATTAAATTGTAATCTTTGCCAATGAAATGCTAATCCTAATATATTAAACCCAGGAAAGGAAACTAATGCAATCCAGACTTACCGGTTTGGTTTCCGTTTATAATAATTAATTTATCGAGTGTTCTTTCCCGAGTTCTTTAAGGTCGGCATTAGGGTTCATTCAACACACGCCAGCAACACTTGAGGCTACTCTAACGGATGTGTTTCTTCTGGAGCTATTCGCGAGTATGTTCGTTTTTTGGAACGTTTGTCAATTTCATTCGCTTCCAATCGCCAACTAGTTTTAAACCCGAAAACTCAGTTCAGTTTTGGCGAGTGACAAAACAACGTGATTGATGAACCAAAATTACGTATTCCTCTCGAATTCGCGTTTTTGTGTTGAAAAAACTGAAACTTTTGTAGAAAACCCTAAAACGGCTAAGAAAACAACTTTGCTTGGCTAAGTTACCACCAGCAGACCTGGGCAATTTATGCCATTTACTTTAGCAATCGATTCAGTCGAAGTTGTACCTTACTGGAAGCTGTTCGATTAGTTCCTGCCATGCGCAATGCCAGGCGTAGGATCAAATAGTTCTCCTGTGTTCTCTCGTGACATACGGTGAATATCCCACTCGTGATTGTACCTACGCTACTTTTAAGTAGCGTAACTTAGTCGTGTAATATGCAACTAACTTAACTAACTTAAAAGGCTCATGTACATGCATATTACACGACTAAGTTAGTTCAATAACTAAAATCAACCAATCAGATTGCTCCATTGCCGGTCCAATATTCTCTCAGTATTGGACCAGGCATTAGGGAGCTTCAGCAACGATGACGACGACGCCGAAGACCACGCCTGGTAAAAAATGAATTTATATTTTACAAGCGAAATTCGCAATTGTCTAAATCTGTTCGGTACGCCAATGGCTCTAAAAACGTACTTAAGTTAAATATGCAACGACGGCGTTCAATTCGAAATCGAATACGAAAAATTAGCGGTCGTCGTCCTTGTTCCGTAAACGACGCAGAATTTGGTCATTTCACGTTGTTGTTTTGCAGAGGACAGTAAAGAAATGTACAAAGATTTATAACGCACGTGCACAGCTATTGTTTTGTTCATTAAACCTTTTGTTTCGTGACATTCTCGTTGCCGTCATCGTCGTGGTTTGAGTCCCGAATGATCCCGCACGATAAGTCTTGGAAGATTTTTTGGTTGTTTTATGGCCTACATCTCCGAAAGAACTTGCTTTAAACATAAAAGATACCCTTCCTTTTCCTTCCAGCTCTGCTTCCCGACTGGATTGTTTAACATCAGACGTGAGTATTCACCTGATCGGTCCCTGATCAGAATTGTGCGCTTTTTTCCAGCCCGTGATAGTGGTTAGTAAGATATATGTTTAACAAATTGACGTCAGTTTTTCATGCGTCTCTCCTGTTATTTATGATGAATTTCGTCATAACATTGTCAAAGTAGCCGCAGACGATTTTAACAATGTTATGACGCAATTCATTGTCAATAATAGGACAGACGCATGAAAAACTGACGTCAGTTTGTTTTTTACGATAACAAATTGTCAAATTGTCCGCTCTCGCTCGTTGACGCAACGCATAAATTATAAATTCATGTGTATGTCTGCATGTTGACAGTGAAAATTAGCCAATGAGCGCGCAAGAATTTCTTCAGTTTTTGTAAAAATGCCACTGTTCGACAATGTCAAGGGCCAACCTGCCCCGTTTACAAGGGTCTTCATGATTGGCCAAACGAAGCAATAGGTATACGACACAAACAATGCCCCTAGCCCTGGAAACAAAAGAGGCTCAGATTAACAAGAACGAATCAAAATAAAAGTTTTAAAGAGGTGCAGGTCATCTGAATGTCAAGAGAGGACAATTCTCACGTCTAATGAAACAGTTGTAATAAAAAGAGTTATTTTGAAACCTAGTATATTCTATGACCTAGATTGACAGCCTACTAGATCGAGTAAAATCAGAAACTCACGAAAAGTACAAGAAAACTTTAGAATTTAAAACGGCTCTTTTCAGTATTCCAGTGCCATAATTACGATAAGCTGTGATCAAGGTAGTACATTGAAGAATTTGTCCTCACTAAAATATCCCAGACATTTTCACATTGAATGTAATTGTAATTTGTAAAATTAAACTTATTCTGCATTTCTCTAACCTACACAAAGCAGTGTATTAAAACACATTAAAGACATACGCGCAGAAAAACCCATTCTAACTCAATCATGTCGCTTTTGATGAGCAGAAATCTGGCAAATTTTGACCTATCGAATTTATGCAGTTGTTCAGGTTATCTAATCTTCTATTTCTTCCACGTCGATTGACTGGTTCTTTTGTGGCTCAGAAACTGCTCGTTCATTTGAACTTGGTCCTGCTGTTATACTCTGTTGCGAAGGAGCACACAGTCCCACCTGAAGGAAGCTAAAAACATCAAAACGGTTAGTTAAATACCACTTGGAAGGGGGTAGGGCAGGGAAGTTGCCGCCGAGTAACATGATGTACGCTCAAGATTGTCAACAAACTGATGTATCAGTTTCTTGAGTGTTCACGACGATAACAGAGATAACACGAATCGGCAATTGATTGAGCGTGGAACTGGAAGGAATAAGATCGTATAAATCGTATTAATTAGCTCGAGGCTGAACAACTTTACATAAACTAGTAAGGGAAGTTGTTTGGAAAATAATACGTTTGGCAAGATAAATTTTGCCGACCATCTTTAATAGTTACAACTTTGACGACAATTCCAAAACGACTTTTCTAAAATTATTTAGTACATAGCCCAAAGAAAATACACGCGCTGATTGGCTAAAAAACGTATTTCTATTTTACAAATAGATTTCATGTTGCTGTGCGTCTATTCAGTAACATATCCCAGATGACGTCAAAATGTGTCACTGATTTTCTTACAACAGCACCGAGAAAAGGGTTTGAAATGTTGTCCTGAAAGACTCGGAGCCCACTCGGCCGCGCCTCGTTGATCATCTGCACGTTGAAAACTCGGGCTCGTAGTTTAATTGTCTAATAGGAACACTCGTGAAAGTTTGGGAAAAGCGCTGTGAAAGCAATGTTTACCATTGCATGAGCTGTGACTGTGATAATGATAATCAAACCAGGAAACTGCGATTGGTTTACGAGTCAACTCATCAAATCAGTTCCGAACACCGATCAAGTAAAAAAGCTGCTGATTTGACAAGGATTGTCTTTCGTATTATATCGTATACTTTTTTCGTGTCCAACCGGTTGTTCATTTCAGAAATGAAGTAAAGGGAAGCTGAGACTACTGATGGCAAGATCTCTCTTCTCACATTGTTTTCTCAAACATGTCATTCTAAAAGCCACAAAAAAACAACAATTTCGAATAACGACAAACTATGATCCAGTCACTGAATCAAACGATTAAAAGGACAAAAATCTGAAGAAAAATACAAGACAAATATTGAGTTTAGCTGAGTTTAACAAAGCCCGCCGGTTTAACCGTGCGCATGTTTGGATGGGTGACCTTATCAAACGATGTCAACCTACCGTTGAGCAGTGTTAGGTGTGTCCATATGAAGACTAGTGCTATTTCCAGTCACACACACGTGACCTTTCTGGATAGTCTGATGTAAATGAAGCTCTGTGAAAAGATTATAGCGAAGGAGAATCAGTGGAGAAAAAGTTAAAACCGGGTTTCGCTATCAATGTGTTGTTCTGTTTCCTTATGGCAATTCTTAAGACGTTCTCAAATCACAAATCCAGTTGTCATCGTCGTGGAGTGCTCATTTCAATGCTTTCGATGCTTTCAAAATGATTTGTTCTATAGGATTGTACAAGAGTTTAGTACGTCCAAAATTCAAGTCTTGCTCTCCAGTGTGGTGTCCACACCTTAAAAAGGGCTCGGCTATTTTAGAGAAAGTACTACGTAGAGCATTTAGGTATGTCCTCAGAAACATTGGCCAATGATATGTTGTAGAGCCTGCGTAGCAAGCGTTTCTGTGGAGTTCGGGAGCAAAGAATTACAGCGCGAAAATTGGAGCGGGTAAAAGAGGGGGGAGAGGGAGGGGAAGGAAGGAAGGAAACGTTTCCTTCCTTCCCCTCCCCCACCTCCTTCTTTCTTTTTTTTGGCTCTCGCCTCATTTTCCGCGCAGGCAAAACACCGAAGATCCCGTTCCTCGGTCTTTCTTTGCTCCCAAACCGCACGGAAACGCTTGCTACGCAGGCTATACGTCGTATGAAGAGCGCTTAAAGCTCCTTAAATGGCCAACTTTACATCAGAGAAGATTAATTTCTTCAATTACCGAGTGTTGTAAGACGATTAATAGTCTTAACGGACTAGACCCATTTGAGTATGTTATGTTTGCACGTGATTTTCGACCTTTAAGAACCAACCATCACCATAAACTTAAACCATTGCCCGCAAAGCTAAATAGTTTTAAGTATTCTTTCTTTGTAAACTAGTTAACGATTGGAATAATTTACCTAAAGACGTTGTCGAGGTAAAAATTCTGAACATCTTCAAGAACAGGCTCAGATGCCATTTGACTAATGGTTTAAGCAATTTTTGAACTTTTTATTGTGAATTCTATTCAGATGTAAATTTGCGTTTTTAGTTATTTTAGGAGACAAACTAGAAAGGGATAACCTCTTTTGTCCCCTTTTCACCTCTCATTTCATTTCAGTTGAATTTAATTGAATTTGAATTGTGAATAAACAGTTATGAGTATGTGCTCACGATGTGTTGATATCGATTTATCTTCGTTAGTGTTAGCTGTTTGCCCTGTTTGAGGATACTGTCAAGAAAGTTTTATTTTAGCCCTTCACTGGCACGCGAGATGATTTACTCTGTTATTTAAAATTTCTTACCTAAGCGGCCACATTGTTGACGCGTATGTTTCTCTATTATCTCAATTGCCGACGGATCCATGACAAAGTTTCCATTTTTGTCTCCTGGATGGCTTACAATTGAAAGAGCAGCCAGTTCAGTTTCCAGTGGACTACTTGAATTTGTACCTGACGGGCCTGGAATAATTAAATAAAGGTGAAGCTTAATTAAAGACTGTCGTTCACCAAACAAACCTTCGCATTCTAGTGTTTGTGTAAAACACTTAGAGCAACTAACAGAATTAGGTTGCTGCTTAAATCACTAAACGCGAACTAATTCATTAATTTTAAGGGCCAATCATACCGTGCGAGAAGAGTTGTTCACGGGTTTGGTATGTCAGTCTGCTATCTAATATTGCATCACGGACTTGGCTGTACTTTTAGCCGTTTCTAAATTGCTTAGAGATGTTGAAGTTATCATTTCAAACTTAGCAGTTGCGATTATGTTCTTCAACTTCGTCTCTCAGTAAAATATATATACGTACCTTATATCTCTACCCACCTGAATCTGAGGCTGATGTGGAAGGATCTGTAGCAGATGATTCGCCGATAACCACGAAATCTTTGCTTTCCACAGAAATCGCTTCTGACCGCCACTTGTACAGCAAACGTAGCCTAACCAATCCTACTGCCTCGAAAAAGCAACACACCTTTAGGTGAGATTCTGCGATCTTAACTTGTCCCCTGTCCACAATGTCATCGCCCAATTCTCTTTGGAGTACACACAATGCCTCTGAGATGGTCTTTCTACGTGTCGAAGAAAGAAGTACCCGGAGATTTCCCGAGCCTGTACGTTCTGTTTTGACTGCAACCTGAGGCGTACTTATCGGAAAGCTAGCGAGCTCCTCCTCGCTCGATGGAGACAGCACTATCGCCGATTCAAACGCTCCAACTTTGCGAATTCGCCCATCCAAGTGAACACGTGCAGTCGCTCCAAGCTCCAGTTCGTCTTCGGACTCTTTTCTGACCTCGAACTGTTGAGAAAAGGTATCATGTGGCCTGTCGTACTTGATAGCCTCGCTATAGCAGGTCACTGGAGAATTAGTACTGTCAGTGATCTCAAATCTGACCAGTTTGGACGGATCAAAGGTCGCAAACTTGATCAGATTAAGTGAAACATTGTAAAAGTAACGCATTTCAATCTCCTTTATTTTACGAACATCTTCTGAGATTCTTCTCAGGGAGCGCGAAAAAAGCTGTAATCTCTTGTGCAATTTACCATCTTGGCGGCTCTGGAAAAATTTTCTAAGGAATTCTGCCATATTCCAAATCCCCAGACTTTCACTCCAATTTTCAATTTCTTCTGTTGAATGCTTCTCGCAATTGTTGAGACACAAACTCTCAAGAACTCGACACACTTCGTACACGAGCCTAAAAATGTCTTTATTTCGAAAAGCATCACGAACTTTAGACTCATGCTGGCTAACACTTTCTTTAGGCAATCCTCTTAATCCATTCTGCACAGTTAGGTGATTCTCCTTACGGAAAATGTCCTTGATGGCTTGAATGAGAAAGGGGACCATGGAGAAGAAATCTTCAATGATGGATGTCGTTGAAGATGAGCAAATCGTCTCCAACTTCAAGGCAACATCTTCGGTGACTTGTTGACGGATGGAAAGAAAACGTGGGTAGTTTTCTACAGAGACGTCTGCATCCAGTTCAATGCAGCAATCTTTTAAAATTGAATCACGGCAAAGAGTTCTGATTTGCATGGAGAAGTATTCCATCAGATGCGGATCCTCGCGATTCAAGCTTTGGATTTCAACGGCCAGTTCTCTCAAATGGTCGATATGCATCTTGCCTCTTTCATCCACTTCACAGTCTTGGAAGAGAAGACACATGATTGCTAAAACTCAGTATGCGAGCACATTTAGCTTTTCACTTTCCAAATCAGGTAATATTCTCAGAAATATTAATTTGCCCAACGTGTCATACTGGCTTTATTTTCAAAACTATTCAAAAGTTTGATCCACTAATTGTGTGGCGTGTACATTTCTCTATTCGCAAGCATCATATCAAGAGAAAAGCAATCAATAAGGTGAAAGTATGTGCTGAAACAATTCTCTGACCAAATTCGTAATCGACATTGCAACTAACCTTTCGAGTTGAGCCCTTGAAGAGCGTTCCTCAACATTGCAGGATCGTCATTGCAGCGCTCTTCGTGTCCCGTCGACCAGTGTTGGATAATTATTTTCAGTTGTTCTTCATCTTTCTGCCACGACTTAATGGCTTCGTTAACGGCTTCTTCCGGAACCTCAAGCTTTCGGGCAATTGGTACGAGGTTTAAAATGGACCCCTCAACTCTTAAAAGTCGCCTCACGTATTCGTAAGTATCTGTAACAAACACCTCAATAACATCAGCGGGTAGTTCCAATTCTTATGCTTAATTTTGTTACGAAGCTTCTTAATGACCGGAAGACAGTAAAGGCTTTCAATAGGCTGATGGTCCGGTTGTCAAAGCGTTTTTTACAGGCTGGCTAGGATACTGGTTGGCCTAAATATTACTTTGGTTATCCTCATCAATAGCGCTCCAGTTAGCCAGTTAACAGTTTGTTTTCAACATGTAATGGTAATGGTGACATGGTATGAATCATGAGATCACGACTAGAGTTCAAGAAATCGATCGGTAAGGTTGAATTTTTTGATTGGTTGCAATTGAGAATGCAGATCGCAATACTGAACAATACATAAAGCCACAAGCAAGAGCGGGATTAGAGGGACGAGGGAAACCACGGAGAGCCACACGGCAACGGCTATGGCGCCATACAAGCGACTAAATTACCGGTAGAAATGGTAGGCTTGCAGTGCCGTGAGTTAGCTAGAGCGCTATAATTTGACTTAAAAATTGTGATGGTTGGTATAAGAAAACAAATTTTCTTATTTTCGTTATATCTGTCAAATCATGTAACGATAGAAAATTGTACAAGTACAATCCTGAAAAGCACCTCTAACAATTGCTGAACTTAACAATTTTTTCCAATCATTGCGTGTTACACCGTTCGGAAGCCCCAAAAAGGACGATCTGGAACAGGCTGCGTTCACAACATTCTAAAGAAAAGTTAACAAAAAAAAATTGATCTGCGGTAGCAAAAAGAGGGAACACAACGGTCATCACCTTTCTGGTTAGAATTACCTCTTTTTCAAACCCTCACATTTTCATGACAGATATATTACCTAACAGAAGCCAAGAAATTAGATAACTCTTTCCTGTCTACCATCTTCCTCAACATTAATCAATTTCAATGTTGTTTTTTCCGCTTGGTAAACAGTTCTCAATAGGATTCTGCGTTAACACGAAAAGACCTGAAAACCGCAAGTAGTAGACAAGCAAGTGATTTTGACAATTCTTATAAGTTTTATTGCTAAGATTTCCTAGTTTATACACACGTATACACTTTGCTCACCTAATCCACAGAAGGTTTCCCGCAAGATATGCCCAAATTGGCCTTCAATTCCTATCTGTCCGCACAGGATCCTGACACCATCGATACCTTTTAGGGGCCATTTTATGACATGCCCGGTGCTCCACCAAGTTGACGAATCTACAATGAAATCAGTGCTTTCGAGCTGTCCATCAGTTAGCTCGTAGTCTTGCCCAAGGATAAGAGAAACCTTCAGATTTTCATTGTGATAGATGCGATTGCCCTGAGGTCTATCTATGGAACACAGTTTCTCATATCCGTCGCCCTTGAGCTGCATTAAAACAGAAGAAGGGTGTTCCCTGTAACACGTCTCGTAGTAGACGTCGTGGCTCATGAACACTAGGGCAAGATCACCAAGGGGTGAATGCGGATGGTTGTCTTTAAAAAGCACTGACATCGTGTAGTTGAATCCCAGAAGGTTCAGCCTGGTGACTACATTTTTGGCTAATATCGAAGTTAACCTCAGCAGGGCTGCTATTCGAGAGAATCGGTTAATTTCAACTTTCAGTTCTTTCTTTTGTAGATCAATTTTGGCCTGATGGGTGACATCTTCCCAAACGATCTTTCCGTCTCTAGCTTCTGTGCCATGCAAAATGAGGACGTCGCTTGGCCGGAAAGCAACTGTTTCAGTTGTTAACTTGGTCTGCAATGTAACCGGTTTCTTAAACACTTGACCATTTGGTTGCAAATTGATTACGGGTGCAATGAACATGACTTCATTCTCAAGTCCATTTTTAACTATCATACCACAGTGTGTAGAGGGTTTCTCCAGGACTGTTTTGATAGCCACGTGATCGTCCAGTTTGCTTAAGGCACCATTTGGGAAAATAACTTGAACGTCTCCCGCAAGCAATATTCCACCTTCAGAATCCACGATTCCTTCGAAGCTGCCCTGGTTTTCTTTAAATTTCGGCATTGTCATCTTGGGGTCCTTTCTAAGTTCATTTTCTAGAAAAAAAAATGTATATGTAACAGCTATTTAACAAAGAGGAACAGTTGACCGCGCGTCAGTTTGTCCTCTTATTAAAGGAGTTCAGTCATGGTGTTTTGTGTAATGTTGGCTAAATTACCTTTAAATTGAAGGAAACCTGAAAATAGTAGTCTACTTAGATAGATACCACAGATAGATAATACCACAGAGATAGTAACAAACCATAAAGGAACAAAAATGGTTGAGGTTGGAGAAGATTAACACGGATTACGTACAAACGACGAACTTGAAACACTTAGGCTAACCATTTTAAGAAGCACAAACCGTGGCGTAGCTCCTTTAAATTCAGCTCACGTGAAAATATCTTCTTCATCTGTCCTTTCACAGTTAAGTGATATCAATAAGGAAATATATAAACAAAAGCAAGGTTTACGAGATTTCAATGGAAATACGTTAATATATATTTCAAACAACATTCGATCAGCCGGTGAGACAGGAAAGAAACAAGCGTGTTGATATTGGATGTAGAAAGGGTTGAAAGTATTTCCATTCAGCAGTTTCCAGTGGGTCGGGTCGTTACTATCCGCCGACGTTTCTACCCTCCTCTGCCTACTCTCGGCAATTAATAACGTTTGAAATGACTTCGTATGATTAATTCCATGATTGCTAAGTGATTTACGGTTCGATTCAAGCTCAAAAGGACAGGGAAATCAGATACATTCCTAGTTGTACACGACACTAAAGAGATATGTAAAGGCTAAGCTAAGACGAAACTTAAAAGAGGCTTGCAGAAATAATACACGCAAGGATCTTACCGGAGAAAAGAGCCTGTCTGACTGATGTAAACCAAAATATCTAACCATATCACATTAATAAAGGAGATAGGGTTTCAAAAATGTGCCTTCGCCCAACCCGTGCATCGTGTGCCAAGAAAGGTTTTAAGATGGATTTCAATTGTTTAAATCCATCTGTCCTCGCTAGGTTGGTCGGGGTTTCAAACTGCGGCATACGTTTTGTGTTATAGCGATGCTTTTGCAATTGTGCAAGGGTCAAACAAAGGAACTTAATTAGTTTGAATTTCAGTAGGGTCTTTATGGCTTCATCAACACTGGGCCTTCCTTCAGGGACGGTCTTGAGATGAAATGCTTGGCAAAAGCCGTTAAACAAGGCTTGTTATTTCACCTCGTCTATCATCACTGTTCCTCTTCAGAAATCAAACGGTTTTTGTTTAAGAGTGCAAACGCTTTACGGATTATCATGAGAAAAAATCTGAGTTTGATATGCAATGAACAAAAATGCTGTGGCAAGTCACATAACACAAGAGCTTTTATCACGTGACTTCTTCCCGAGGCCGTGGTGCTCTTGTTAAAAAATGACTTTCAAACAGTCTTTTGAGAGATTTGCTACATCTTCTTATTGAGTAGTTTTCTCGATTGAGTTGCAGCTTTCAGCCTCGTTCTTATGTCGAATTCTGCTTGACCCATGCTCACTAGCAAAAGCATTGTTGTATTCCTTTGCTGAATTTAAGTTACTTTGAGTTCCTACTCGATTAGCTCCACAGACTATTTGGCTGTCCCAAACTCCGCACAATTAACATTGAATCTAAACTAGTTTTCTTTCTTCTTCTCCTTTTCGGCTCTTATTTCTCGATCTACTTCTTCTAAAAGAAATAAATTATTTTTGATTTCAGTCATAATTACTGCTTTTTATACTGTGTGCATGATTCAAATTTTAAATCGTAATTGTTTCGAGTTTGACGGAATTAAATTGACATGCCTGGACTTGACTCAAAAAGCATGCTACAATTAGAAACCTGAGCAATCTAGTGAAAAGAAAAGGCTTTAAACTCGGTATTCAAATTCGTCGTCTAATTTATAGTGAACCCTGGGTTGAGCGAGGCGTCAGTTTTGAAACCCTAGCTTCCGGACTAATGGGGAAGATGGGAAACAACCTGAGGATTTTCCTTCTACAGTTGAGCTGAATTTCTTCAGGGTCTCTATGATTTCAGCAGCACTGGGTCTGTCCTCAGGGACGTTCTCGAAGCACTGGTAAACAAGACTGTGGAGTGAATGGTCCGGACCCATTTCTTCCAGGTCTTCACTCAGGCGAATGTACTCTGGGACAATTTCCCCGTCTGTAACAGAAGTAAAAGTTTGTTTTAGTGCTCATTGTTAAAAGCAAAGGAATTGCAAAATCGAGCGAGTCGCCTTCGTGCACTTTGGTTTACACACGCCTCATTTTCCACCTCTAGGCCTCCGAAGATGTTTGAAGTAATATATAAAACACGAAAGGCCGTGTTTGACCACATTTCCAAACACCCAGTGCTACAATCAGTGCTAAACCGTAACGGCAACAAATTACAAGAAAATTGCATGGAATCCCCCCTGATTTAACCGTATGACTTGGAATCACGAATGAAATCGTCGGTTATACCGTAGCAAAAATCAGCTGCAAAAATCTCCTTTGTGTACGCGGGCCTTAAGGTCCAATGATATCTTTCTCAAGAGAAACGATTTGAAGCATTACCTTCGAGAACAGGGTCAGACAAAACTCGGTTCGGTAGATGACCAACAATGGTCTCCAACGTCAACACTCCGAAGGAAAATATGTCGATTTTCTCGCTATATCTTGGTTTTCTGGCAAACCTCTCAGGATATGTTTCTGGAGCTGCATACACTGGCCTTCCGGGTACCGGCGTAGCGTACATTGCACCATGTGGGAAAGCTTTCGCCATACCCAAGTCTCCAATCTTGGCATCCATCGATTTCGTTAGAAGAACATTTCTGCTAGCCAAATCGCGAAGAACGATCGGAGGTTCAAGAGAGTGCAAGTAATGCAAAGCCTTGGCAACGCCCAGCATCAATTTGACCACTTCCGTGAAAGACACCCTCGGTATATTCTCCGATTCTCGAATGTGCTTCGCCAAGTCGCGTTCCAGCAATTCTGTGACAATGATCGGCGTCTCTGGAGCAGGAAGCAGGATTACAGTGTAATACTGCACAATGTTATCGTGTTGAAGGCTGCGAAGTATCTCCCACTCCGATTGAAACGTTTCTAAGAAAGCGTCTCTGATGCTGCCATCGTGATCTCCTTCGAAGAGGATAGGGCGAATTCGTTTGGCAGCGACTTGCTTTCCACGCCACATGGCCTTGAAAACCTCGCCAAACGATCCCTCGCCGATTTTGTCCCCTAGTTTGATCTCTTCAACGGAAGATGAATCTGTCGGCATGCTGCTAAAAGATAAAAATAATTTTCCAACGTTAACTTTCGGGTCTGGTGGAACCTAACAGCTACCTCATGTAAGCGGAATGGGGATTCCACAGTAATGACTTTTCCCACAAGTTGTAAATTTGCCAGTAGGGAAGAGCTCGTTTGATCACTCAACCCTCCCCTAACCACCAAGCCAATTCCCTCCCACGATACCAACGAAAAATGCTTTTGTAAACGGACATGGATAGAGGTCGACGTTGGGCCAACAGCTAACCGTAAACTTCCGAAAATAAATCCTCACCTGCTACCTCTTGTCTAAGTCTGCCTCTTTTGAGGAATGATCGAAATGACATGAATATCGGTAAACAAGATCTCAATGGGGTTAAACGTTAGTCGTAAAAAAGTCAAAATACTAACCGTACGCCGTAAAAGCCACGCCACCACACCATCGAGACCCTCGTATGTAGTGAGAACGTGTAAAGCGTAACAGGGATGTCAAAGAAAGTGACAAAAACGAGAAAAAATTGTCAATTAAAAGAAGCCATATTGAAAAAATGATGTACTTCATCCGCCTAATCAATAGTCTTCCGCGCGACAGAAAACAAATTAAAAATTAAACGCGAAAGCGGTCTTGTGGGGAAAGATTTTTCTCTTTACCATTTTCCTCCCTGTTGCTCAAATTTCGTTCTCATGTTTACGCTCTTCCTCCTCCTGCCCCATCCGTGGAAAGCTTTTGAAAGTAGTTAGTCCTTTGGTTACGGGTTGGAGTTATTCTAGCTACGCTTCATTGATCATGGCATTACGCCATGACTTTCTAAACGCACTCTTACAGATTATTAGGGACTATGAACCAAAAATAACCAAATGAGTATTTTGTGACTTTTTCCTTGTTGCTGGCAAATTTATATCTGTTTCGCACATACACATATACTAGCCCACAAATTTTTCAAGTGGCTGTGCCTGGTGGCCCATATTTCGACCACCTTCATGTGGGGTAGAAGGGTGGTTGCAAGACGTTTACCGAACTCAACCTCAATGGGATATAAAATATATCAAAGATAAAATCATCATCATCATCATCATCATTATCATAATAATAATAATTTACAGTTATATTGCGCAGGTTACATGAATATATGACTACCTGCTCATTACAAAAGTGAGCTATAAAACAATTTAAAACTAAAAAAGTATAATAATGTAAAAATGAGCTAAAAACTACACTAAAAGCTAGATGAATAAATATTAAATAACTAGGTTAATATAGATGGATGCAAATAAATAAACAAAATTAATTCTAATTAAATCAAAGTTATAAAAGCTAGCCTAAATAAATAAAAAAGAATATTAAACACTTAATTACTGGTCGTTAGGGAAACTGTTAGTTTTGTTTTTCATAGAATTTCGACAATTTAAAACATATGGCAGAGTAAAAAATAGTTTACCTTGAAGAAGAATTCCATAGATCTATCTGTTGCAACAACTGTTCTGTGATTCGAGTAGGAGGTTCATAGCACCGCGGGGAAATGCTTAGCAGACTGGAAACAGAACTCGTAGACAGAGGAGAAGTAGTGCGCAGATCTCCCTGTTGCATCAACTGTTCCGTGATTCGTGCTAGGGGTTTAAAGCTTCGCAAAGAAGTACTCAGCAGACTGGAAACGGAACTCGTAGACTGAGAAGAAGATGTGTTACTACTCTCGTCTCCTTGCATCAAACTGATACTATCAGGGTCTGTTTCGATTTTCCTCTGTGGGATCTGATCCATGGTCGTGATTCGTGCAAAAAGGTCAGACTGCCGCGAAGAAGTACTCAGCAGACTGGAAACAGAACTCGCACAATAAGAAGAAATAGTGCGCAGGTCTCTCTGTTGCATCAACTGTTCTGTGATTCGCGCTAGAGGCTTAAAGCGTCGCACAAAAGTACTCAGCATACTGGAAACAGAACTCGTAGACGAAGAACAAGAAGTATCACCAATCTCGTCTTCTTGCATCAAACTAATACTATCTGGGTCTTTCTCAAGTATCTTCGGCGGGACCTGCTCCCTGGCCGCAATTCGTGCAGGAGGTTTAATGCGTCGCAGAAAAGTTCTCACCATTCTGAAAACAGAAATCGTAGACGGAGAAGAAGAAGAAGTATTAACAGTCTTGTCTCCCTGAATCAAACTGATACTACCCGGGTCTTGCTCGATTCTCCTCCGCGGGACCTGTTCCCTGGCCGTGATTCCTGCACGAGGTTTAAAGCGTTGCAGAAAAGTTCTCACCATTCTGAAAACAGAAATCGTAGACGGAGAAGAAGAAGAAGAAGAAGAAGAAGAAGAAGAAGAAGAAGAAGAAGAAGAAGAAGAAGTATTAACGGTCTTGTCTCCTTGCATCAAACTGATACTCTCTGGGTCTTGTTCGATTCTCCTCCGCGGTACCCGTTCCCTGGCCGTGATTCCTGCAGGAGGTTTATGGTGTCGCAGAAAAGTACTTAGCAGACTGGAAACAGAACTCGTAGATGGAGAAAATGAAGTACTACCACCCTTGTGTCCTTGCATCAAACTGATACTATCAGGGTCTTTTTCGATTCTCTTGCTCGGTACCTGATTCCTGGTCGTGATTTGTGTAGAAGGTTCATAGCGCCGCGAAGAAGTACTCAACAGACCGGAAATAGAACTCGTAAACGGAGAAGAAGAGGTAGTGCGCTTATCTCTCCGTTGCATCAACTGCTCTGTTAACACAGAAAATGTCTCGTCGATATTTTCATCGGTATTGGCGCTTACTTCAATGTAAAAGAGATTGAATTCGTCACTCACATTTTCAGCTGTTTCAAAGTTCACCTCCCTGGGTTCACTGTCCGTTTTGTTTCCCACGAGGATGATGGGTATCTCATATCCACATCTCTTCCGCACCATCGACACCCACTGGCGAACACTTACAAGAGAATCCCACGAGCCCACGTCAAAAACAACAGCAGCTCCATGAGCGCCTCTGTACAGCTGTGGAAGCGAACTCGTAGTGTCAAACTGTCCCGATGTATCAACAATTTGAAGCAGAATTGACTTGCCCTTCAGCTGAAGACGCTTGTTGTACTCCTCGTACGCAATGGTGTTCGGTAATCTGTCTTGTAATGGAAGATTGGGCCTGACAAATTTAGTTGCAATGCTCGTTTTGCCAACTCCCTGGTCTCCAACCATGACAACTTTGAACTCATAGTCATACGGGCCAGCGGTAACACGATTGATTGACTCTCTACGTGGAAGGCCATCTTGTGATTGATGAGGATCATTGGTGTCCTTGAAATCGCTGAGCGTGTTCACCAGATCCTGAGCTGTTGGACGGTCGTCGGGGCTGTTTTCGAGACACTGCAGGACGAGAGGACGCAAGGGGTGCTCCGGTTTCAAGTCATAAAGGTCCTCGCTCTGACGAATGGCTTCAGGCACTTTGTGCCCATCTACAACAATCAAAGACTCCTTAAGCCAAACTCGTGATATTTGAAACGGACATCAGATGTTGCATATAATACATATGGCACGGGTAATCAAAAGGAGGAGTTTGTTGCGTGATACAGAAAAAATTTATAGCAATCATTAATTTAAAAATAATCATTAAACTATTTAGGTGGAACACTTGAGCTGTTTGGATTGTATAGCTAGTGATAAAGCAGGTGTACCTGATGGAGCCGCTCGACAAAAAACCCGCTCTACATGCTGTAATAGAGCTGGCTGGGAAGTTAGTGCATTAAACATCTAACTGGTTGGCATTTTTCAAAATATCTCGCTTGCTGAGAATTATGATTAAAAGACTGATTCTAGCTGGATAAAAAAAAATGTCTGGTTTGTTTTCCCTCCTGCTTATACTGTTCACAGCCTGTCTATTGACGCCCGCGAAAAACAAACTAAGGGAGCGAAGCTAGCGCGAAGCACGCGGGGGTGGCGGGTGAGGTTTGCGAGCGAAGCAAGCAAGACGAACAGAAAGACTGTAGACATCTTTGGAAAAAAGTGGACTTGTTAGGCTGCTCCCCTCAGTTATTGCCTTGTTACTAGCAGCTCTACCCCTTGACCAATTAATCAGTTAAATCGAACCAATAAGATTTGAGCGGTAATTTGCCTTCAAAACAACAACACGTACGTGCATTCGGGTGGATAAGAATGTCGTCTCAGGCGATTTCTTCAACTCCAAAAAAAGCTGCTAAGAGGGGGAAAAAGCCGAAATCAAACGGTCTTTCCGATTTTTGTAGGATATGCGCTTGTTCTTTTGCTATTCGCTTGGGGAATTTTAGCAAGACGTCTTACATATCTGCGGATAATTTTTTCCGACGGTGTTACACGGTGTGGCACTTGTCAACTACAATGAACATGACACAATTGTTTAACGGGGAATCTTCGTTCTATAACATGTTTTGGAATTTTGCATCCAAAAAGTTTTTCGATGTCTTCCGAAAACAAGCTTGTATTTCGCTTCTCCAATCAGCAGAAGCACATCGTCCTTTGTTGAAAAAAAGATGGATGGAATCTTTAACTCTCTCATCTCTTCTATTTGTTATTTCATGATGCTTTTGAGTGGCGAAACAATGAGAACGACAACATTCGCACCATTTGCATTTCTTTTGCCGGTGCGTAGAGTTGATATATCAGAATTTCCTCAAAGCCGGTCGGCAAAATTGCAACAATGATATGTAAGCGCACTGGAGACGTTTCCGCGCAGACTAAGTAGCTAAAAACTTTTTGACTGCCTAAATTGTGGTACAGTCGAACCTCCCGTAAGCGCTTACAGGAGTTGGTCGCTTACGAGAGCTTAGACCATACATGTATTGGGTTAAAATTTTGCCTCATTAGCATATGGTAAGCCATTTTATTCAAATTATTTTCTACACGTAGCATTTAGAGTAATTTTCGAAGCATTCTCATACATTGTCTTATAAACGGCTAAAATTGTAACGCAACCGCCAACAGCATAATGTCAC
>Ga0126338_10000227_pt1 | contig 26378 bp, 14 predicted proteins | sample OrbCmetagenome_2_FD_92529 | JGI IMG/M metagenome (GOLD analysis project Ga0126338, IMG submission 92529) | Coral microbial communities from Petempiche,Puerto Morelos, Mexico - Orbicella C C metagenome | ecosystem: Host-associated > Invertebrates > Cnidaria > Coral | place: Petempiche,Puerto... | reverse complement strand
TCTTTGTAAATACTAGTATACGGGAAAAATACGTTGTGGAATAACCAAATTAAATAATGTATCTTAGATTCTATTTAATTGTTGACATAGCGTTTAATTTTTTACTTTCTTGCCCCTAGCCTTGTGAAAATTTAATTGTTTAGCTTCTCATTAAAGGCAGCCGTAGGAAGCAGATGTGATAGATATATTTTTTTCAGTTATTGAGTCTTCCTTCTTAATTTTAGTCTTAAAGACCTGAATGTGGGCAAGCTTATAGTGATTTCGATTCGAATCGGAAATGATTGACAAAGAACAAAAATATAATTAATTATTCATAAGTTACAATCTCGTTTCTTACCCTAAATTACAGTGATTATGTTTTGAATAAAATTATTTGCTGATCAAATCAGCAAATTCAAGTTTGTTTTAACATAGCTGCAGGTTTGATTTGTTTGTCGAAAGCTGTGCATTGCACTGAATTTCCGTGCTTCTTCCATCGTGATAGCTTTATACCCGGATTATCATAAACATGTAACGAAAAAAAAAAAATCAACAAGTAACGAGTAGACCAATGCACCTGCTACAAGACCAGAGCTAGTGGCAACATGTACAAATTAAGTTTACTCTCAAATAATCATGATTTCCCTTTTGCTTTCAGGGAATAGTTTTCGGTCAGAAATCTTGATCGAGGAACGTGGAGAGATGAATTTTACATTACAGTAGGGCCATTAAACAGAGACCCGCAGATTCATCAACAGCTTTTCCACTGAGCTGGTGACATAAAATAATCGAATCTAATTAAATGGCGATCGAAAGCGTTAAGCTGTCGCCACAGTTTCGTTTATCTCTTTTCCAGGAAGATAACTGTACATCCAATCATCTCTTGATTCAAGAGTAATTTTACTGTTTGAGAAAATCGACTCTAGGAAGTATTTGTGGCGAAGAAGGACTTCTTGCTTTTTTTGACTAACAACCTGGCAGCCGCAGTTCATACATACTTGTCATATTTTACGTCAGCGATGTTTTGACAACCGTTAATGGCTTAAATATTAAGCAATCTTAACTAACCGCCGAGAACAAGAAACCCAAATCACCAGTAAGACCAGAAAACCATCAATTATAAATTGAGTAGCTCTCGCTTTTCTCAAGACGGTGAAAAACAAATCGTACTACTCAAGACGCATATCTGAGAACTGGGAAGTGAGGCTAAAAACACGAGCTCTTAAATTTATTAAATTGCGTTGGTGTATGGGCTGTAACCGAATTTATCGCTGTCTTTTTTTTTTCGTTTTGCCCTTGGCGTTGATTGCATTAAAAAAAATGCGATATTTAGCTACATTCGAAAAGCCGAAACAATTATGCCATACAACGCTAACGTAGTTAAAAGGAAACAAAATAGTTTTGAAAACTGTGTACGGCATGCTAAACGACCTGCTTTCGCTACATCAGCACGGAAATACAATGATGAATTTACATATATTTATATATCTTTAAGGAAGAGTATTATCATTTTGACACCAAAACCAATAAACCGGAAACGCTCGAGAAGCGAGATTCTCAAAACCTTCCAAAGAAGGAGGCAAACACACTGATTAAATATGAACTTTAAACAGTAGCTTCAAGAAATATTTCTCGTTAAATGTTTACCAGCAAAAATGAGGAGGTAAAAATTTTATTTTTGTCCAATCGATTTTGGTGCAAAACAACTCCGAGGAGAAAGCAATATATTTTGAAGGGCTTTTCGGCCGCGTTAACTGCAGCAAAAAATCTTTACACCTGTAGTTTGATATTAACATTCGGCTGTGCTCGTTCCGCTTCACGATTGGTCTATTTTTCATGTTAATTGCTCACTTTCGTTTACTTTGTTCCCGCCGTCCAATGAATTTACTCGAAACTAAAAAAAACCTTTGCATGATCATTCTCGCCAATAAAGGAATAACAGAGAGCGACCTTGTTTGTAATTCGGAAGCTTGAAACGAAAGGAACAGCTTCAGAACATTTTAAATCAACTTTCCAGTGGCAATATGGATAGAACGCAGATGTTGAAAACGGTTGAAAGTTTGAGAGATCAGCTGCGAATTTCACGGCTTCCCGTCTCTATATGTAGCAACGAGTAAGTTGGCGGCGGCCGATCTTGTCATTTAAATATGTAAACTTGTAGGTTTTGTAGCATGGAGCGACTACACTGTTCACGGCAAACCGGGAGTCTCTTCGAATCAGAAGCGCGTCCAAAAGGTCATTTTTTTTCGCTATTTACTACATCGACCACGAAATTTGAATTTTAAGCGACTTACTATGTTTGCTAAGTGTTGTGTTTTCATAGGAATAAGCGATTTTTAGGTGGGTTTTCAAATGGCTTCAACACAGCCAAACGAGAGCTCCAATCTTTTCTATCGAAAAACTGGCTCAATCGAAATCACAGTAGCTCGGAGATTTAATCCAACCTCTGTTGGTTTAGGAATCAGTTGAATTTAAGAGCAGTTCCCTAGCTGATCTCTCTATACGGTAAGACAAACACAGTTCCATATTATAAGTTTTACCTGGAAATCCCACAAACTGTATTTCAACCATAAACAAAGCCGTTTACACGACAAACGTTGTTTCCGCTTAAAACTTTGTGTGGACGGAACTGTGAGTTTTCCTCGTATAAACTAAGACTGCAAGATGTTAAAATCTTTTGAGCTGAAGGCGTAAACTTTTTGGATCAATACGTTACAAAACTAGTGAATTGATCTATATATAATCTGTAATTTTACCGCGCCTGAAATTCATTCGCCCGTATAAAATGCGCACCCTGAAAAGAGACCGACGGCGTCGTTTGGTTTACTCCGGGTGAACTTTACCGCTTGCCAGGTATCAGTGATATTATGAGTGACTGAATTTTTTTTCTTTGATTATCCCATTCAGGCTGAAGGAGTATTGCACACAAAATGGCACAAAAGATCCTCTTATTCACCCTCCCGAAAGACGAGAAAATCCCTTTGCAGAGAAGCAGAAATGTACTATACTTTGACTAACCGGGACAAGTCACCTAAAAGGAAGAAATGAAGGGTTTTACTCATAAAAATGGAAAATTTCAGACAATCTGTTGTTATTGAGAAGCTGTTAAATTTAGCCCGAGAGGACAACATTAACTGACAATGGTTATGTACATGAATCCCTCAGATCAGTTGTGCATGGATCTTAAAAAGGAATCTGGTGTTCCGATCTGTTTTAAAAGAGTAGTTTTTGGTGTTTTTGCATCGTTAACACGTACATGTACAGAGGCCTGTTTCCCTGCGTTAGTTTTTATTTATTCTAATTCATTGAATTTATGGTTTCGAACTTTCCTTGAACCATCATGATCATGTGTTATGAATTGTAAACATCCCGCAGAGAGTTTGGCAATCGATTGCAAATTTATGTGCGACGTTGATCCATCGCCGATCATCTGTGTTCAGATAGGAAACCATTAGCGCCTTATCGTTTTTGCCTCATTGCAGAATACTTTAAACCGAAAATTAGGTTATATAAAATAAAGGAAATTTTAAAGATAAAATTGCATTAAAGGAATTGGTTTGCGAAGTGGTAGACGATTTCACTGAACTCAATTTGCTGTTTTTTGATTAAAATACGCACTCAGATGTTTTGATTTGTAAATCGGTTTATTTCCAAATAATTTAATCAGAGTTATCTGTTTTATCATGGAATAACGAGCAATACATGCGGTATGAATTCATATCAAGACTAACAAAATAAACACTATAGTAGTATAAGTTAACATTGTGTAGGCTTAATTCAAATTTACCGTGTGAGCAACCTGACCAAGGCGAAAGTATTATTCCGCTATAGGTCTTAAATTTGTCCTCTGCTTTGAGATAGAAAAAAGAAAAAAACAAAACAAAACAAAATGCAAAACAAAACCGACATTGATAGAAATAGGAATGACTGTTCTTTCGTTTGGGCCAGTTGTAGTGAAAAACCACCTCGAAAATGGTTGCCCGCGTGCGCTTTATAAATCTTATTTATCGAGCCGGGCTGTACACCTAGAATATCGGCCCTAGGGCTTGATAGAACGGATCCGCTCAGCCAAGCCCGATTTTAAAAGACTGTTCGAGTCCCGATTTTCTCCGGGTACTGTCCTAAGCAAACTTTGGGATTTGTACCTTCCATAACTTGAAGACTTATTAGAGATGTAAAAACCTTACTCGGTAGACTTACAAGAAGATATTGGACCGGCAATGGGACGTTCTGATTGGTTGGTTTAAGCGATTGGCCCTCTTAGCCGTTTTAGTCGTGCAATAAGTGGATTATTGCCCCGTTTTTTTGCATAACTCTTTGTGATGACAATATCAACAAATGGTAATATTTGAAAAGACAGATTCTAAGATACTTGTTCTGCAATTGAACAAAGGACGAATGTTCTTCTATAACGTGGCTCAGTTCTCCATGTTTACACTCCACAAATATTGCAGAAAGACTTGGACAGATTCTGCGAAGCATTCATCGAAAAATTCCTCAAATCAAACGAGGGTAACATAGGATGACAGACAATGGCTAGGCAGATTAGCTGGCTATTGAAAGAAAAAGTTTGGCAGAGAAATTGGACTTTGATTTATAAAAGTGCGAGTGAAGGGTCTGATTGGCTCTGACTGGCAACTGCCTCTGGTAAGCCGGAAGCCATACGAGGGAAAGAGAGAATCGTTGATCTAAACATAGATATTATTAATTAAAACGCGTGTGTCAGGATACAAACTCAGTGAAAGAGTTGAATGTGACGAATGAGTCTTTTATTCACCTCAGACAAAATAGTGAAAAGTTTGCGTGAGAAAATCCGCTCTACTGATAAGGGAAGAAAGTTCAGGTCACGTAGCTCGCTTTGCGTCTTATAAACTAAATAAATAAATAAATAAATATACATTTATATAGCGCCATTTTCCACTAATTGTCCATGGCGCTTTACAATACTTTAAAATTAAAATCCTAAACGTCCGCTACTGTTCGGAAAATATCAGTCCGCGCTGAAAAAGAATACAGGTGGCGCGTTTAACCTGAAGGAAAATATATTATAAATAAAACGAGGAAAGAATTCGGAACTGATAGTTTACGTTTGAGTCTGTATTTTGGTTTTGTTCAACTCACTGAAATATACAGAACCTCAGACATTCAGTTTGCCGCTAGTTCTGTTAAATCACTTTCGGTAGTAAGGGTCACGGTATTAATTTAATAACTCTATAAATCGAAATACAAATAGTGTAAAGAGAACGGACAACTTCTTTCAAGCCCCAGCTGATGGCAGGCTGGGCAGTTGGGGGCTAGTTCAGTACAAGAAGTCAGTGGGGGTTTTGAATTCGAAACCACAACACAAATCTATCTAGTGGCAGGAAGGAGGTTTTGAATCTAGAGCCCTAACCACTAGGCCTCATTATCTCCTGTTACTTCTTTAGCCCGGATGGCTAGTTTGACCGCAGGCTCGATGTAAGGCCGAGTTGCACTGAGTTGGACGCACCTCAAGAGAAGCGCAGTAAAGTCAGACCTAAGGTGACCTGGCGAAGAGTAGTAGAAAAGAACTGATGGAGCGTGGCCTCACGCTCCAAAGTCCAAGATTGCAGGCAGAACCCTTACGGAAGTCCCATGTACGTACTTGCAGGCACTCTGGGCCCTGATAATGATGATGATGTAGGTTAGACCTCAGTAAAGGGGCATCAAAGATCGTTGCTGTGGAATTTTTTTTAACGATGGGTCATGTTAAAAAGTACGTTACCAACGCTCGAATTCTCCCGACTGATGGCCAAACATTACTGACAGATAAGTTAAGAGAATTGGGTCGTAGATCAAGACAATATAACCCAGCTGATTTCGCTATTTTGCATGACCGGTCTTCTAATTTTCTGAGGAGAAATAAAACCTTGATTTTACTCTTGAAAAATTTAACAAGCTACGGGCAAGAGAAAAGAACAAACTGCGGCACCTGCAAAGAAAAAATTTATTCAAGCTCTATCATTCGAAGTAAAATTGTAACTGCGGTAAAAAGTACAGTTACAAAGATACCTTAGTATTTGACATTGCATAGTGATTGCAAAGAATTTTGAACATTCGTAGCAAACAGCTGACTTATCCCTTCACGCATTTGTGCGCGCTAAATTCGTCCTCTGCTAGAGATCGACATGAAAATTCCATACTGATGAGGTTGCGGTGTAGAGCTCCATACAGTGTCTCTGATTGGTTCTTACTTGCGCGTTGAAATGCAAATTTGCATGGATCTCTGAGGAGTTACATCATTAATAAAGTGTGAAACTTAATTTTTGGATGAAATCTCTGGTGTGTACAGAGCAAATGACAAGTTGAGCATGAAAATAAGGCATTTGTTTGCTGAACCTAATAATTTGTTATATTAGACTAAAGTTCAGTTTTCTCTTTAAAAGATTGCGTGTCATCTTCTTCGCCAGTAACTTCCTCTCCGGCACCTTCCTCTTCCTCCTCCTCTTCTTCTTCATCGTCATCCTCATCTCCATCCTCACCCCCTCCCATCGCCTGTTGTCCCAGCTGAGATTTAATCTGCTCTGCCAGCCTCTCTGCTGCTCCAGGATCATTAATATCCACATTCATTCTCTGGATGCCATCATCCTCCTGTGGTAGGGGAGGCTCTCTTTTGACTTCCTGCTTCATGTTGTTGAAGCTGTACTCAAATGGTTCTTTTGGTTTTACACTTCGGTCCACACCTTCGCACGCCCTTGACAGTTTGTAGCATATTTCCTGTTCTGTGTCCTCTACCCTCTCGATCAATAACTGTTCTATCTCTTCTTCGTATTTATCTGTGTTGATAAGCAGAACATTTATAAACTAAACAGATCAGCTTTTAATTTTCTGGTAACCATTTATTTATTTTATCTTGACATCACTTAAAAAAAAAAACAGAAAACAAAACTTACATTACTAACGATACTTAATTAGTTGTATAATTTCGCACAAGTCAATTTACATTTATGAAAAATGCAATAACATATTATTTGATAACTCACCTATTAAAAATTTGCAAACTTTAATTGTAGTTGGTGGTGATAAATCGTATGTTTTAAAATATTTTGATTGGCAAATGTCTTCCATTGCATCTACCACTTGTACCTCTCGTAGATCTGATGTTTTCTTCGCTAACAACTTGTCCATTTCTAAACAATGAATGACATTCTGTAAATATTGTTTGTTTGTTTGTTTGTTTAATTTTTTTATATGGGGGGGGGGGGGGTTGCACGGGGGGGGGGGGGGGGTGAATTTATGTATTAATAACCCTTTCTTGGAATTTTTTTTTGTTTTTTTTTTTTTGGGGGGGGGGGGGGGGGGTTGCAGGGGGGTGGGGATGGATGTAAGTATAGCATCAATAACCCATTATGTGAATTTATTTCAGTTTGCTTTGTTTTTAAATTTACATGGTGGTTTTTCTTTGAGATAAATTTTAAACCCTGATGATTGCTGCTGAAGTGCACAGATTTTCATTTCTCATCTTTTTCTCTTAGCCTGGAATGTCAATAATTTAAATTTTTAATAACCAAATGACATAAAGGGCTGTATTAAGTAGACTACTGGCAGTCGCTCTTTACTTTAAGGTTGCATTGAATGCTGTGCCCATGTCTCAACCCAATCCCTTCTAGTTCAAAACCAGGTTTGAAACATTTTGCCTCATACTCCCTGCATTATTTTGAGAAAAAAATAGACTGCCAGCAGTCTACTACAACAGGAGACTTGCAATCTAGGGATATTGTTTTTTACATGCCAAAAAAGTAATCATTTGAAATTTGCTGAAGAAATGGCATAGAGCCGCAGTTAGCTTGGGGCAATTCACAACACAAAAAGACAGGTAGAGAAAACGAATCAATAAACTTTCTTGATCATCACAAACAAAAATCCAAATCCATATAATAGGAGATTAAATTGAAGTAAAAATAAAGTGGTATTTACCTTTCGCAAAACTGACACAACATGAACAGTAAACTCCTAAAAAAGGAAGAAAATTGCAATTTAAATAATTCATTTAGAACCTTTCTTTATCCACTCCATGTGAGGATGCCAAAACATATTCTCACACTTCATCTGATTGGCTAATAGAGCCACGTAACCATAGAACAACAATAACAGGATTTGCGATTGGCTCAAAGGTGGTCTTCAAAGGAGTGCCAATTGGCACTCTTCGGCTTTCAGAGTGATTACAAGTGAGTGCTTGGCACTCTTAGGCCTTAAAGGGTTAAGGCCAAAAATTAATTTAAAAAATGAAACAAGCAATTGTAATATTTATAAGACTTCAAATTTAAAGGATCTTTCACCACCATTATATACAAAATCATGTAAAAAAACTGGTTTAAAAAATTAAACCATGATGACTGGGGTTTTGTACAAACCTTGTGACATATCTGGCGGTGTTGGTATGTTGCCAGATACAGGAAGACAGAGCAACAGAAGCGCTGCAAGTCTTAATAGTACATCCATTTTCAGACCTGAAAATAAGTTGAAAAGATTGAATGTCTTCAACTGTCTGATCTATATTAACTCAAGAGTTCTCAAGTCCAATGAACTTAAATTACAAGAAGCAGCTTATCTATAGATATATTTAGTCCTATATAAATAAAGCCTTCTAGTTTACTGTCGATTTCATTTGTAAACTTGGCTTATTTCAATTGGCTAACAAGAACTAATAGTTATAGTCAAATATCGTTAATAAATAAATATAAATTAAACAGGTTTTCTTCTATGGATTTTCACTAAAAATATGGCCTGCAATCAATTTGCAGAAATATGCTTTGCAGATAAACTTTTAAGATATCTATAACCAATTACTGCTGTGTTTAATTTACAATATATAATTTATTTCAGATAAGGGCAAGTAATGGGTAATGGCAAAGAATCTGTTCCCACCAACTGCTTTCTCACCATGCAATTTTATTTACTCTGTAAATGATATTACAACAGTTGAGACTTACTGTTTATTGGGTTTTGTTTCAATAGTCATTGCATTGTGCCTAATACAACATATTTAACAAATTTGACTCTAATTTATGTGTCCAATATTTGTATTTCATTGTGTACAAAATTTCTAGTTTAGGCACGGGGCTCTTAATTGAACACAAATGTTTTGGAAGTGGAAATAACCAGGAAAATTCCAGGAATAACCAGGAAAAAAGCTACAGTAGATTCTCACATGTTCACCTGTTAAAAATGGTGGGTCCATGAAAAAAAATGATGGGTCCATGAAAAGGTCTACAGTATTTTACATAATTTAAAATGAATTTGTGAACTGAAAGTGAAAATAGAGCAAGAGTTTCACTAAATATTATTTGCCCTTAATTTTGGACTATTTTTTTTTTTTTTATGAATCTGTACTCAAGTCTCCTGTGAATTGCAGCAAAGTAATACAACAAAGCACTTTCAAGTGATAAATAATTCAAAACTTGAGGTTTAAAGAATTAAAGTACAAAAAGAAAACAAATCCAGTAACCTAGTATATTATATGAGCTTATATACATATTTTACAATCTAAATTAAGGTCAGGGTTATAGTTCAGTGATGTGATTTCATCAGTGCATATCCCAAATTTCAGTTTGCCCACCCACGGATAGCCAATTTCGGTATAACCTCTTACAGGGACGAGTCAATTAATGTAAAACTATCCGGCTACCAACAAAGATAAGCTAAGGAATCTTTCCACAAAATTATAACAAGAACGTTATTAGAGACTCACAAGCGGGAAGTTATAGCGAAAATAAACAAAAGATCTCTTTCAGATCTCTGGGCACTTTGTCTAAAACCAAAAATCGTTTATGCCCGCAGCAGATTCGTACACGTAGGAATCAATTACTAGTAAACCCTTGGGTTGAAATCCGAAATTTGTACGCGCGAAAGGCAACCGGGGTTAACAACTCTAACATTGATTTTGGGCCACTCGGAGATTGCAAAAGATAATTGAAGAAAGAAAACAGGCCAAAATTCGAACTTTACCTGAATCGACTTTATTCCAGCTGCGAACCAGTGTGAGCGGGATGAGGCACAACGGAGATTCTGGTGACAATCAGATTACATGTAATTGAAAGAATAAAGAAACACAAATCGCCAGGCGTTATTTTATAACACCGTGGGATACTGGGACCTAGTAAAGATATTATATCCGGGTTCTTTACAAATTTTCTCCGACAGGATTTGTGTTTATGGATTAGATTTTTTAGTAAATTTCTTCTTTGAGAGTTAGGATTTCGTGATGGCGGGGGTTCAAGTCAAAGAGGGAGAATATACAACGACAATTTATGGAATGGTAAGTTATTTTTGCGTTAAATTTATTGTGATAAAATGATCGCTGTAATTTATTGACAGCGGTTGCTCGGGAACAAACTGAACTTTGTAAACATCGTGACAATTAAAACAGAATATTCTACCATTAAACAGTCCTTCCTGCTAATCTTAAACCTTTCGTAAAATAAATTTGCATTAAGTTATACCTTCGTTATTCAAGAATACAGGAATCAGTTTTTTTTTTTTTATTAGGCATTGCATCACGAGTGCAATAAATATGGTTGGACAAGCATGTATTATTAGTGTAAAGATAGGGCTACTAATTTAGTTTCCTTCTGAAAAAGAAGATCGTAGAAGAACGGGACATTTCATTTTTTTTTTTATCCGCACCGGTCCTATGGAGGAACAGATTCTGACACTTAAGTTTTTGATGTTGGTCCTTTGAATTTTTGCACGCAGGAAATGTTTAATATTTTGTTGGCATCCTTGAGAAAATATTTCGACAGGCCCTGTGCCAGAGGTTCCCCCCCCCATTGGAAGGGGGGAGGGGAGTATTGGAAGGGGGTATGTGGATATAAAATGGAATGTCCCAATATTTGTGCCAATCCATGTTGGAGGAAGTGTTGAGGGAGAAAACTCGTAATACATACTAGTCATCCTTTATTTTAATTATCTTGTAGATCAAAAATCAAAAGTTCCATGAAGCTATTCAAATCCTGTCACAGGAGTTGGAAAACCATCCTAAGGTACATTTTCTGTGAGCTTGTACTGGTTATTCCTTAACTCTTATCTATTTGGTTCGCAAGCTGTGCAATTGATTTATTATCTGATTTTACTGATTTTAATTTTAGTCCAGAGCAGCACTGTCTCTGTTAGGATACTGCTACTTTCAGGTTCAAAGCTTTGATGCTGCATCTGACTGGTAAGTCACAAGCCTTGAGCTCACGAAGGGGGTACTCCTATGTGGAAAGGTTGGGGATGCTTGTTGTCTTGCTTTGGGATGTAAATGACAGATTTCACTCTCACTTAAGGTGTTCATGATGAAAGACCATGAAATGCCAGGTGTCTATTACAGTTGCACTGGAAAAAAATAAAGAAAAGTGCTGTTTTTCCATTTCAAAGTGGCATCTTTTAGGGATCATATAAGGCTCAAGTCATGTCCAGATAATATGGTTTTTTTTTAGGGGTTTTCTGCAATTCAAATTTTCTGACGAGTATCCTTGACCTTTTCACATGATAATCTCCTCCCTTTGTGAGACTGGTCATGTTGCATACCCTGTATTGAGATTTCTTGTTGATGTCTCATGGTCAAACCAGGTCTGTAGAAATATACTGTCCTAAGGTGAAAGCATGATTGTACAAGATACTTTGTGCGAATGAATACTATTGTTGAGAAACACAGTGGAACCCTGTCTATGCAGTCACCAACGGGCCAGAAAAATCTGGCCATAATTAATAACATGTTGGCTGTATTAACAGTGTTGTCATGAGGGGGTTCCATGGTATGGTAGTTCTGTATATGATTAATATAGATAGACAAGTTAGAAAACAACTGACAAAATCGTAAAGTATTCAAAACATTATGTTGTTCAAGAAAGCTTTAATGGATAGTGTTATTTGTCTTTCTATACATGTAGCTATGGCCAGCTGACACAGATACATCCCGAAGTTGACGAATACAAGTTGGCCTATGCTCAGGTTTGTTGGATTGCTAAACACCTGACATTAGTTCTTTTCCTTTTCCTGATTAAGTCATAGAATTAAATGTGAAATCATACATACATGTAGTTGAACATGGCTCAAATTTTTACTCCATGACAAGTGTGTACTGTCTAACAAAATGATCTTGTAGACTGTACATGGGATGTATGATAAGGAATAATCTGATGGTAAATGATTGATAATGTTGAATACTTCACTGTACTATTGCGATAGGCAGGAAAAAATTCCTATCAGTGTTGAAATTTTTAAATTCTTTGAATTAATATTATTATTTTATTGATAAGTATTTTTGTTGACATTTTACAGAATTTGTTTTCCTTTGCAGTCTTTGTACAAAGCATTCATGTATCCAGAAGCGATGAAGGCAACATTTCAGATTGAAAATCCTACATACCATTCAAAGGTAAGGAGGTTTGACATAAGTTATTACTGCATATTGTTTTAATTTTATTTATTGAAATATACTAGGCACAATAAATTAATTGTTTACAAGGTCTACACTTTGGCCAACTGCCCCCTACTGCCAATGTGTAGTAATTCCAATTCTGGAAGTCTTACTCCAGATTCATAGTAGTTGTTACATGTATATCCCAACAATTGCCTGTCTGTGATGCTAAAACTCTTATAACATACATGTCCATGTACCCTTTTCTGATATGATGCAAGTGACCATCATCTGTAAACATTTAATTTTTTTACATATCCAATTTAGCCTCATTAGTACAGTTGGAAAAACATTGTTAATTTTTGCAATATCTGTTTTGTTCTGTAATGTAAAGGTCCTGAAACTCCAAGCTGCTATAAAGTATGGAGAAGAGGATTTACAAGGGGCTAAGGTACACAAAAAATAATACTAACTAAAGTAAACAGTGTTTTCAGAAATGTCATTTTAAGACACATGCTGCTCTGGGAAACAAATTTAACACCACTTAAACTCCTATTCATGGCCCATCAGGTCAACTGTACAGCTACAGGAGATAGGGATATGACATATCAGGGCTCGACTTTCAGGAAAAAACCTTTGGGCCAGCTGGCCCCTAGTTTTCAGATTTACTTGCTAGCATAAGTATTTCAGTGAAAAGCATGAAAAGTTAGTCGCCAGTGAAAAAATTTGGTCGTATTGGCGACCCCAGTGGTCACAAGATCGAGCTCTGCCTATTTTTGAGGATTGAGGATTTGTTCTTTAGTCCTCACCTAGTCCTCACCTGTTTAGCTTTCAGATATCAAATGTAATTTTTTTTGTTGTATTGTAACTCATAGAGTATGGTGGAGCAGTGTCCTGCCGATGATCCTGATACAGAAGTTAATCTAGGATGTCTTCTTTACAAGGTAGTGAATTGTCCAAACCTTCACTCAAGCCAAAAAGCTAGTCTTAAACCATGTGTCAGTGTGATTTTACATTAAATTTTAATAATGCATCTTGCTGTGTTATTTTAACTTTTTCAGGAGGGTCGATATGCTGAGGCATGTCAGAAATTCCAGACTGCAATGAATATTCTTGGATATCAACCAGGTATTGTTTGAGTGTTGAAATGAACTAAACAATAATTACAAAAACAATGAGTTACATGTTAAATTGTCTCAGTTGATACCTGACTTGATCAACACTGCATCTTATTCAGTTCAGTTGTTCTAGCTGATATTGTTGAGTTTTCTCTTTTCAGATCTGTCGTACAACATAGCACTGTGTTTTTACAGCTTGAAGCAATATGCACCTGCACTGAAGCACATTGCTGACATAATTGAGAGAGGAATCAGAGAGCACCCAGGTTAGAGATAATATTTTTTTGGACACATTTGTATTGCATGTACCTAGCTAAGTACATTTTTCTGAAAGGTGATCTTTGCCAAAGTCTTTCTGTACTGAAATACATCTTGTACCACTTAAACTACATGTAGATATAAATATATCAGTGTTTCATAACAGCATGTTCAAAAATTGTAACTCAGTTGTTAAATTAAAGACATTTATAGTAAGAATAGTTCATATAGTTAACAGTGTTGACACTGTCACGGAATTGTCAGTCTGCAAATTGGACATTTGTCAGAAAAGAGAACTATTTCATTCAATCAGTATTCAACATATTTGACTGTGTCATCTCTATGCTGTTTATATGCTAATGTCTTACAGATTTTAATAGTCTGACACATGGCACTGTTTCTGTTATTGTTTTGAATATTAGAATTAAGTGTTGGCATGACAACAGAAGGTATTGAGGTCAGAAGCGTGGGGAATACCAAGGTACACTGTTAGCATATTACCAATTTCCATAAAATAATCATTGAAGCTTTACAAACATAGAATAAAAAAAGAAGAAAACTTGACCTAAAAGTCATAAATTTACAACCTAATTGCCTAACCTCTAATAAGATTGTGTTCAAGATCCTAACCTGTAGAAATATTAAGAATGTTAGGTTATATGACAGTGCATTGTCCCGGGAAGATGTGAGTCTCTGAGGCTGCAGAGTAATTTGAATAAGTTCCTGGGCGAGCCTTTGCTGGCCTGGGTTAAACCTCGTTTGAATGTACAGGCTGCAGTTACAGACTTGGCATTGCAGAGGTTTTTATTTCAGGGCTTCAAGTCGAAGATTTCTCAGCTCAGTTCTCCTTCTGTGAGCACATAGCTTTTGCAGAGCTGTTAAATGTACAAAGCAGACACAGACTAAAATGGTTTTTATTTTTCTATCTTTTACAGGTCTTACATGAAACTGCTCTGATTGAAGCATTCAACCTTAAAGCAGGGATTGAATACCAGCTGAAGAATTGTAAGATGACAATTTTTGTTATCTCAGACAACCAGATGACTGTCAATTTGAGCAGTGAGAAAATGTATATAGTTTCCACTGAGTTGGATAAGTTACAAAAAGTGAATATTCAGACATTTATCTGAAACATTCTCCCAAAACACTAACTTTCTTAGTTTGTAATGTGTAAATATCAGCTACTACTGTATCCCTTTAGAATAACTGTGCCAAACTTCCTAAAACTACCTGGGACTGATTTATTGGTGTTGTTTTTTTAACTTCAGTTGATTCTGCCCAGGAGGCTCTTACTGATATGCCTCCAAGAGCTGAAGAGGTGAGAAAAAATGAAATACTCTTGCTAACTTACTGTGTATCACATTCAACCATTCATCTAAAAGCCAACAGGAATGATGTGTAATGTCGCATTTTGAGTTGCTTATTGCTTGAAAGCTTATAAAATTGTTTCATGATGGTTTACTTTTATTAAAGCTAATATTAAATTTTTTTGAAAGTCAGGGGGTTGGGTTTCTAAAATTTATGATATGTAAATACAAGGGTGGATCCAGGATTTCTCAAGATGGCGTGGCTGGTAATTTGGGGTAATTTGCAGAATCAATGGAGCAATTGCCCCCAAAATGTTGCAATTTGAGAATTGAAACCTAATTTAAAACAGTTACAACAGAAATACTAGCAATGCCACAAACTTGAAATTATGATGAGGTGCCTGCCCAGAGTTTCTGCCTTTATTTTAGCCAAAATAGTCATAATTTTAATTTGTCTTTCCTCAAAACTTCACAGGAACTTGACCCAGTTACATTACATAACCAAGCCCTAATGAACATGGAGGCAAATCCAACACAGGTACAGTCTGATTCTAAGACTTAGTTTCTTATGATTTATGGTTAAACAGACAGACAGAGAGACTCACATACAGACACATACACAGACAGACCCATATACAGACAAACAGACAGCCAGACAGACAGACAGACAGACACAGAGAGATTAACAGGCGGTCACATGAATAGTTTGCAGATGACAATGATTCTTTGAGCGAATTTTTACTGCTTGAAACCAGGTTTATTTTAAGTGTTTTTTTTAGGTTAATCAGTTTATGTGTGACAGTATATTTTCAACCATTTCAAATAGTGTAACCAAACCTACCATGTAAATAACACTAGGATAAAATAGACACTGAACATGCAAAATACAGAATCCTGAAGCCATAAACTGGTGTAATATGGGATTAACAAGAACCTTTTCTTTGTTCATTGCAGGGATTTGAGAAGTTGCAGTTTCTGTTACAGCAAAATCCATTCCCTCCAGGTTAGAGTTCCTCATTTATTTTCATGCATCAGCAACCCGTGATGGGCTGTGCAACCCCTTAGGAGTCTCTGATACCTTATATACTGGTTCTACTCTTTTCAGAGTTTACTTTAAAAAGGTACGACTGAAAACCTTTGGAACCTCTAAGACTAAGATATACACTTTGATTGCATCTAGCCTGTGTACTGCACAAATGATCTTAGAGAAGCCCTCTGCTATTTTTTGAGTAGACAGCTGTGCATTATAGCATTAGGCTAAATTATTTTTCATTTATCATTGTTGATTATTTGCTGAAATTCTGTTTTACCTTTGCAGAAACATTTGGGAATCTCTTGTTACTTTATGCTAAGTACCAGGTAAGATTGAAGCAACAGTAAACCAATTAAGGTAAATTTACACCTGCAGACAGACCATGGTCTCAGTAAAAGAGGCTGTTGATCATCCAGTGTGTTTAAAAAGCCCTTGATAATATCACAACAGTATTTTTTGAAATCAGGAACCACTCCATTACCTTGTGTAATTAAAATCTTAACACATTAGGGGTTATTAACTAATATTGATATTAATTTTTGTTTCTGTTGAAGTATTTTGATCTAGCTGCTGATGTGTTGGCCGAGAATGCTCACCTGACTTATAAATTCCTCACACCAGTAAGTTGGCCTGTTTATGAGTGTTGTAACTTTCTCACAAGGTTAATAAATCGCTGACAAACAATGGAGTCACTTAGCTATGGTTTCCATAGCAAGAAGTGGCTAGACTGTTCACAGCCTCCCTGTTTTTCAAGCAAAGAAAAAGAAAGAAAAAAAAAGTGACCGAGCGAAGCACGTGGGGGTGGGGGTGGAGAGACGAGTAAAGCGAGCCAAACGTGGTCCCCTCCTACCACCTACCCAGTCGAGCCTCCCGCTTTACGCTGACATCCAGTTTTCTTGTGATTCTAGCCACGTGTTCAATGATGTGAGAAAATGAAGGGTTTTGAACAGTCTAGAAGTGGCTTCATGTAAGAACATCAAAAGAAGCATTCTTGGTCATTTCTGTTGCCTTTTTTGACAAAAAATTCTGGGAAGTTCATTGAATGCTTTGGTGAAAGTTATTTTCTTGCTCAGGCTTATGCACACTAGGATTTGTTTGATGGATTTGTTTTTTTGTCTCTGTACAGTACATGTATGACTTCTTGGATGCTATGATCACACAGCAGACATCTCCAGAAGAGGTTTGTATTCAGCTGCTAATGTTGCATTTTCAACATTAGTCAGTTTTTAATGTAATTCAAACTGAATAGATATTAACTTGCACTGCAACGTGCCAATAAAGTTTGGCGAAAAACTGCAATTATGTTGAATTCATCTTCATCCGTGGATTTCAAAGTGAGGACGTTTTCCCGACCAATCAGATATATAAAAAGTTGAAAAACGTAATTGTCACTTTGGCCCGTATCACTGTTTCTGCTATTTTAGTTGATTCCGTTTTGTTTGATTTGTTTACTGTTAGTAATCTGCTTTTCAGTTTTGTTTTTTAACGCAGCTTTACATGAGCTTTTGTATATTACTTTATTTTGCCCTTCTATCATCAAAGGTGATCTTCAACTGAGCAGGATAGGAAACTGTAACTACATAAAACCAAGTCATTTATGCAATGTTGAAACCTAGAAACTTTGCTAAAGGTCGACTGACTGATACACCTATGCGTTGGATACATTTGCAGGCATATCGGAAATTAGATGATATGGCCACAAAACAGACAGAAACCTTGAGGAAACTTACCAAACAGGTTAGTGGCTTGTTGGAAAATACAAAACAGTAAAACAACCAGAGCTAGAAGTATAGAGTGTTTCCCTGTTACCGGAAAAAGCTATTTTGAGGAATCTGCCATCAATTTAGTATGCCACTGATTACCTTGATCAGGTCACATTAAGCAGTAACGGTTTGATTAATTTGCACATGACAGAAACCCCTTAGAAAAAGGGTTGGCAGGGGGGGGGGGGGGACTAAAGATGGAGAAATGGAACTTTAATACAATAATTCGTTATGGGAAAGGTTGAAAACGAGAGGCTCACGCTTCGAAGTACTACTGCCAATTCCTTTTATTCCGGTATTCATAACATTTATGATATTGTTGGTAGGTTCAGGAGGCAAGACAGAACCACGATGATGACACTGTGAAGAAAGCTGTCAATGAATATGATGAAGCACTTGAACGGTGTGTAACATTGCTTTTTCTTTCGTTTCATGTTTCAACAAAAGTCTGCTTTGGTCGTCATTCAGTGTTTATCCCAAAGTGTTATTTCTGTTGCCATGTCTGCTACAAACATTGTTTAGATGGAATCGTAGCCTCTTAGAGAACTGGCTTTACACTCGTAGTTTTCTAAGGTTTCTTAGCGGCACAATCTGTGACTTCCTCACTCCTGAATTGCACGTGTTTGTTACCAATTCAGATGAGTTCTAGAGTTATTGCGTGATTAACTCATTTAATTTTGTTGTAGGTATATCCCGGTATTGATGTCTCAAGCTAAGATCTACTGGGATCTTGACAATTATGCACAAGTAGAAAAGGTAAGTGATAATTATGAACCACTGCGCGCTCGTATTGGCTTAAATATGTCACGTGCAGGGCGCGTGTCAGGTGCGATGTACTGGGATCTTTAAAATTATGCTACACGAGTAGAAAATATTTAATAAATCATAATTAGTTACTGTGAACGGATAGCTTTGTATGTAAGTACTAGTGAGTGAAGGAATTGTGTTTTATCTACAGATATTCAGAAAGTCTGTTGAGTTCTGTAATGAACACGAGGTCTGGAAGTTGAACGTTGCTCACGTGTTATTTATGCAAGTAAGAATAAATTAATGCAGCCTTATAGATTACAAAAGAAGTAGTCGAAACTCTGGTAATCATCAAAATGTTTCGACATGAAACACAGCCCTTAAAAATCATTCTTCTGTAACAATCACACAGTCCTTCGTCTAGGAAAACGATAGACTGTCTACAGATCCTCTTTTTTGTCTTGAGTTCGTCGAGATCGCAAGCTCAGCAAAATATCAACCCGGCGCGTGGGATAACGGAAGAAGTTGGGGCTGGAAGAAAAATAACCCGTGGCAAAAAAAGTTAACGTCTGTGAAAAGACTAAGAAAAAGACTGAGTTTAAAGGCAAAAAATCTCGTTTCGAGGCTTGTATCTTTACGTTTCAGCAATAATCAATCCTTGTTTCTTCTTTAACTTTCCGCTTATGTAAATATGTAAATAAAGGATCTGATCATCTCGGGAGAGGGTTGACTGAACACGAAATTCTACCAAGGAAAATTCTGGAAAATGTATGAGAAACAGTCAGTCAGATGAATTTTACTGTTCATCATTAGGTTAAGGTGTTTGTGCACTTAGGCATATTTGTACTAAGGTTATCTTTTTTTTCACAGGAAAATAAATACAAGGAGGCTGTTGGTTTTTACGAACCGATCGTTAAGAAACATTACGACAATGTAAGTGTTTCTTGCAAGCAGCGCAGAGTGCCGTTGATGGGAAATTTTGTAAAAAGGTTCCCTCTAGCACTTGGTCCCGTTCAGTTAGTTGCCGACTAACGGCGGCGTTTTTCAGAGGCATTAGGGCGTTAAAGAAAACCACGACGGCAACGGCAACGGGAACGTCGCTAAACAAAAGGTTTAATGAGCAAAACAATGGTTGTGCACGTGTGTTATAAATCTTTGTACATTTCTTTGCCGTCCTCTGCAAAACAACAACGTGAAATGACTAAATTCTGCGTTGTCTGGAGAACGTGAACGACAACGGCTAATATTTTAAATTTATATTCCGAATTTAACACAGTGTTCCATATCCAGTTTCGAGGTAATTTTGGCAGTGAGAAACAAACTAAATGACTCTAGGATATCGCGAGATTCGTAGGTAAAATAAAAGTTCATTTTTTAACCGACGTTGTCCTCGGCGTCGCCGTCTTGGTTTCTTAAACTGCCTAATTGCTTTGCAAGAAGACGTGCTCTTATGTCCGATGCTGATGTGATAACTTTCGGAATGCCCTGGAATAATCTTGCTATGTTTGATTTGTAAATGAGAATAGGAACCTCTTCCAGTACTTTTGCGGCAACGGTCCTCTACTTGATCGAGCTAGTGATCAAGTTCACTTGTGGGTCAATATTTAGACAAGGAATTTGTGAATTCAAAGAACATTACAATAAATGAATTGGTTCAGTCCCAATCCTGTGGAAAAAAAGTATAGTTTACTTTTTCCTTGATCCTTTCTCAAATACTGCGGTTGTTTTATTTCCCAGATCCTCAGTGTCAGTGCTATAGTGTTGGCGAATCTCTGTGTGTCATACATCATGACCAGTGCCAACGAAGAGGTTAGTCCACTGTCCATTCTGTTGTGTTGAGTCTTGGACAAGACACCTTACTCTTCTCGTGCCTCAGCTCAGGATATAATCTTGGTCAAGTCTTTCTGTCGTGCTCTTAAGCTTAAGCCTTTTCTCAAAAGACTTCTTTGTTTTGTTTTATCTTAGGCGGAGGAATTAATGCGAAAAATTGAGAAAGAGGAGGTAAGGGCAAACTAGTTTTCTTTTCGATTGGATTTTTGAAAACGTTTTTGATTTTGTCATGAAATTGTCTGTGTATTTGCAGGAACAAGTTGCTTATGATGATCCTGATAAGAAGATTTATCATCTTTGTATAGTTAACCTTGTTATCGGGTTAGTTTCTATATATTACATGTCTCACGTATAACTACCTATAACGGTAAACAATGGAATAACTCTTTGTCCGGAGGTTTAATGCGCGATTAACATGCCAATAGCAAATTAACGTGAAATTTGTTTTCGGTTTTTCAGCGAGGGTTGTTATTGATATGTTTTATCTGGCTGTTTTGAGCGCCTCGGAACATCCTGTTAATATAAGAGAGATTAAAACTTTGATTATTAACTTTTATAAACTTTTATTCCTTGATAAGCGTTTGCCAAATTTCGAACAACTGGGAACTAGTTGTCAGTTTCAGCAAACTGAATGATGTCTTACTAATTTGCCGAGTGGCTGGTGGTAGACGGCCTACGCGACCGATACATAGTCTAAGAGAGTGACTATCGGCACTAAGGTGGAAAAAATCTAACTGCTGGAAACTGTTTTCAGCCACCTTAACGGAGGTCAAAGACTTCAAGACTGCCTTTCTGTTAGCCAGTATTGTCATGGTATTCCTTGCGACGAGCGTAGGTTACTCACAGAGAGAGGAAGGGCTGGCGCGCGTAAATCGCGAGGCGCGGGAAAAAATGACATGAGCCTAATAACGATTGTTGATTGGCTTATTATACTGGAGCCTAATCACTACGACATTGTGAAAGGATGAAAAAGCAATAGCTTCGCCTTGATTGAGTAGGTTGCACGCATTGTAGCAATGAATTACCGAAACTCACGGAAAAATCAGTTGTGTTCGAAAGTCATGTTAAGAACTGTCTGTCCTAATGAACACTGTTTTTTCTTTTATAGCACCTTATATTGTGCCAAGGGAAACTACGAATTTGGAATCTCCAGGATTATGAAAAGCTTGGAACCTTATAATAAGAAGGTATGCTGCCTCAGTGGAAACCTTGACTTTTTGACATTTACTTTAGAAAAATGTTTGCGTATATAAGAAGTGTGATGTCACAAGTTTGCAATCTTTCTTTATAATTTCATTTCAGCTTGGAACAGATACATGGTTTTACGCTAAGAGGTGCTTTTTGTCGCTCTTAGAGAATATGGTGAGAAACGAAGTTTTCTCTTTCGTACTGTAAACACACGTTTGAATCAGAGCTTAAAGGCCCTATACCGTTATAAATGACGCGATAAACTTAAAAAGGCTCGTGCCAAATTTTTTCAAGTTTACCGGAACGCAATCCGTTTTAATCTTGTCCAATTTTGCCAATTCATCTGTCTTTTCTGTGTTTGTTTAGTTCTTCGAAATTGCCTAACATAGCGTCTCTGATTGGTTGATTTTCGCGGAAGTAACGGCCAATAAGAAACCAGAATTGAGCGTGTGAAAAGAAACGTACGTTCGCCCGGACTAGACTAGCGACATTCCTTAACTGTGCACTTCTTTCCAAATATCCTGTAATTGTTTGGATTTTAATCATTTCTCTTTCCCGTACAGGCCAAGCATATGATTATGTTGCGGGACAGCGTAATCCAGGACATCATTCAGTTTTTAGAGCATTGTGAAGGTAAATGTCTCATTGGATAGAATCTGTCATCAGACGACTCCAAATTATCAGTGCGCGGTATTGAGTCTCTCTCTTATTTTTTTTTTGTCGCGCTTCGTACTGAGTATTCTTTATATTCATGTGCCGCGCGTTTTGCACTTGAAGGTTGACTTGTGTGTGTATTTATATTTTTTAGTCTACGGTAAAAATGTTGCCGCAGTGGTCGAACAGCCCTTAGAGGAAGAAAAAATGCACCCAGGGAAGAACACAGTCACGTTTGAGGCCAGAGAATTAAAAAGCTTGTTCATGCGCTTAGTTTGAATTGTTGCGAAGGACAACAGACAAATTGTAAATAGTGATCGTTCAGAGATTGTATAGTGTACCTTTTCTTGAGCAAACGCTCTCAAGTATGGTATCCAGTGATCGTCGTTACGTTTACCTTAACAAAAGCTAAAAAAAATCACTCCGGGCTATTGTAGCAAACGCAGATGGAAACGAGATATTTACGGCTGCAAATTGAGCTAATCCAGGATTTTGATTTCAGCTTTATGACTTTTCAGATTTAAAGATTTTTGTTTACATTTTTGCCATTAGACTGATCTCCTTAGCACTGGAAAACACTTTTAGCCAAGAACATTTTAACTTGGAGTGACGTTCGATCCTGGATTAGCTCCTATCGCTTTTTAGTATCCCGGCCAAAAACTCCAAGGGTAAACTTACAACCGGCGCCAAGCGCGTGAAAACGTGCAACAGGCGCCAAGCACGGGGAAACGTGCAACAGGCGCCAAGCGCGGGAAAACGCGCGTAAACAGACTCGTTATTGGGTGGAGCAAAGGCGTGTTCGTTCTTATTGGTAGGAACACTCAAAAGCTTGGCCACAGCGAAACCAAAGCCACTAAACGCAGCTACTAAAGGCTCAGTGGTATTCACTAGCGCATGTGCGTTTTAGGAGATTTTCTAGCAAAAGGCGCTGTTTATTAACGTCATACTGAGTCAGTGTATGTAGCTTAAGCTTCTGTCCTTCTCAGCGTAGTCAGGTTTTACTTGCTATAGTTGACGAAGTAGTGACATGCAAATAAACTGGAAATGTAGTCTTGTAAAGTGTAAATAAAGTCATTCTTCAGCTGTAGGATTCCTTTGTGACTTTTTACGATAACTGGTATGTTTTGGGAACAGTTTCAGATGCTTCCTGCCAATGACCAAGGGTACAAACGTATTTTTGTTTTAAAACATACGAAACAAAGCAGACCGATTGGGTTTAACAATCCTTTGCAACGACGGAAAGATAACGCAAGACCTTGGAACAAGTGCACTGAGGCGGGTGGCTCCCTAAAGCTTGCGCGGCAAAACTTGTTTTGATACGAAAAAAAAAAAAATGCTTTAGAGATCTATCCAACTCATTCAACTTTTTGAACACAACGCTATTATATCATGAACGCCACAGTTTTTCATTCTTTCTCCTCCACCGATGGGATTGTTTTCTTCCATTAATTAAATAAAGAGACCACTGGCGTACAAACTATGTCGCTATGATATTAAATGATGTGGTGGTCTAGCGGCACTGAAATAAAGGATTCCATTTCTTTACTTTATTAGAGCCGACCGTGCGACTAGTGCCAGCAGCTTTAGAGTCCAGGCGGAACCCCGGGAAGCTCCAGAACTCTACCCTGCCACGGGCGCAGCAGGAAGAGTTCAGTTAGCGTGAGTTCAAGAGGCCTGGACTATTTACTTAACTGAAGTTGGATGCCCTATCTATCTGTAAACCAATGGTTATTTTTCTTAAAGCGGGCATCGGTCCTTTGATCAGCTCGGCCGGATGAAAAGCGCGCGTCAGTGGCAGAGTTTTCCCTCTACGAGTGCCGCACTCAGATACACGCGACCCCTGCATGTTTTGCATTTTGCATGTTCCCCAACACTGAATACAAACAGTAGCATTCGAAACAGCGCAATGTTGAGTAATTCACGGTCGCCAGTTTCACTTCACTGAGTTCATCAGAAATTCAGTTGTAGCTGGTGTTCTATTTTTGTCCAATAATCGTTGTTTGCTCTTAGCAGGGACCTTGCGTTCATGTTATATAGAAAGCACATTTTGCGGGCGAGCAGTTGTCGCGCAAGTTTGCATGTACTACATCAAAATATGTTCGTTTGGGAGATTTTTCAAGGGTGTTTCGGGACGAACAACTGTGGGTGCATGTGCGACACAAGAACGGGCCGAAAGGTGTGTGGTCCGTCGGGCAGGTTATTGTTAAGGAATCTTTGATGTCACCTTTTAAGAAAAATAAAAGAAAGAAGAAAATAACAAAAAGACTTGCAGCCATGCCGACAAGTTCAAACGAAAAATGAAGCGAACAAAAATAATTAATGCGCCCTTTTACAAAAGCCGGAAGCCGCAAACAAATTCGTCATTTTATCAGCGCTGCCGCTTGAAAAAGGACATGCAAACGAGGCAACAGTTCCAAATCCCATAATTTTTTTCATCGCGTCACTTGAACACGCACGAGGCCACCAGCAACGGAACAAAATGGCTGCGAAGATCGAGAAAGTGGACATGTCTTTGGACGATATCATCAAACAGAACAAGAAAAATACCAGAGGTGGAAGAGGAGGACGTGGTAGACGAGGCAGAGGAGGTGGAGGACCAGTTAGAGGCGGCAGAGGACGAATTAACAAGAATAGATCGACTCCTTATTCTAGAGTAAGTGTCAAGAATTTCTGTCGAACACGGCATCACTTTGAACCTTTTTCCTGTCACGATCTACTTTGATGTCGCGTTTGCTAACTTTACATCTATTTCCAGCCTAAACAGTTACCAGACAGATGGCAGCATGACCTTTTTGACGGCGACAGTGGTTTCAGAGGAGGACGGAATCGTAGTGCTGGTGGCGGCATCTCAACAGGCTGTAAACTTCACATTTCCAACTTGGATTTTGGTGTTTCTGATTCAGATATTCAGGTAAGCTTGAGACTGCGTTAAGCATTTTCACTTCATTTATGAGATTAACGTAGCGATATGGCAGAATCTTTAAGACACCATGACAAACTGGTGCGACGAGGGGAGATTTTAACGTTGAAAAGTTGTTTGGTCGTCGCTAGTTGGTATGCTGTAAGCTTACTTTGTTTCACAGCTCGCATTTCCGTCCAAAATCTCCTGACTTAAAGTATGTTGCCGCGCTAAACTAAAGGTGTCGGAGTTATCTAGAGCCGTGAAACCTACTCGACAAAATTTAAGACACGTATGGCTGATCCGAGGCAGATGAGACAATAAACTTCTTGATGGACATTCTCCTGAAATCTTAACTATGATTTCTTATTGCATTTGAACACCAGCTCATCACAGGGTTTTGTTTCTTTTTCTCTCCTCTGTAAAGGCCCTTAAGTGCCTTCAAGTTTTCCATGATGTTAGGAAGTCTACATTCTTTTTTTATTTTATAAACTTCAAACAAAATGCTGATAAATTCCACGCCACAACCAGTGTGACTAGGAATTTCAATTCTAATCTTGAACCAGTTAGCAATAATTTTCTAAAGCGTTGTTCTGGGTTATGTTATAGGAGCTGTTCAGTGAGTTTGGAGCTCTGAAGAAGGCCACAGTCCATTATGATGCTTCTGGTCGATCCCTTGGTACAGCTGAGGTGATTTTCCAACGACGAGATGATGCACAACGTGCCATGAAACAATATAATGGAGTTCCACTTGATGGTAAAATATTTTTAATTTTTATTCATTGAGGCTGGTCAGCATCACCTGGCTGGTAAGACCTCAGCAAGCTGCAGCAGTCCTCGGCCATTGAATGGGCTTGGTTACTGTTAAGGCTCAAACTATGCAACACACCCAAAGCAGTCCAACTTCAGATGTCCCATGGCATGCCTCTCCAGGTGTCAAAAACATGGCCTTGGCTTCATAGTTTCACACTGGAGTCATCTTGCGATGGAGCCATTTCAGTCTGTCTTTTTCTGGTAATATTGAACATGATGTCTTCCTAGCTGGTTTGTTTGCTGAATTCTTGCTTAGTAGCAAGAGAAAATAGACACATCTTATCAACTAATTTATCTTTGTGGGGTCAACATGTAAAACTGGAAAATTTCATACTATATGCAGCCATGGGAGCAGGGGGGGGGGGGGGAAGGATAGTAAAAAAAAAAGCCTGCTTTTCCCTCCCCTTTGTTTTTTTTTTAGTCGGGCC
>Ga0126338_10000225_pt1 | contig 26410 bp, 11 predicted proteins | sample OrbCmetagenome_2_FD_92529 | JGI IMG/M metagenome (GOLD analysis project Ga0126338, IMG submission 92529) | Coral microbial communities from Petempiche,Puerto Morelos, Mexico - Orbicella C C metagenome | ecosystem: Host-associated > Invertebrates > Cnidaria > Coral | place: Petempiche,Puerto... | reverse complement strand
AGGCACTGTGAGAGTAAAGTGTCTTGCCCAAGAACACAACACAATGTCCCCGGCCAGGGCTCGAACCCGGACCGCTCGATCCGGAGACGAGCGCACTAACCATGAGGCCACCGCGCCTCCCGCCTCCCACAACGTTCGATATAAAACCACAAATAAATAACTCTTTAGGTTGTTCAGTCCTGCAGTCAGTCCAGTCAGGCTGATCCATCTGTGTTGCGCTTGAGATCAGAGTTTCTTTCCTATTGACTTCTTCAAAGGGCCGCTACTTTCGGGTGCGCCGTTACTTTCGGGGGGACCGTTACTTTCGAGTTTCGCGAGATTAGCGAGAATTTTGATTTCAGTTTTGTAACTTTTCGGTGAAGTTTCCTGTATAAATTATTATATAACATTTTTATGCAAGAAAAATTAAAATTCGGTTAACTTGTAATCCTGGGTCAGCTTTTACTGGCTTTCGAATGACCCAGCTCTGATAAATAAATGAAAGAAGGCCTCAAAAAGTTATAACATAAGCTTATCTGGTTATAATTATCATGAAGACTAACATGTCAAATTCATCCGAAACATCCACCTTTGGTATTGGCGTTGACCATCAGAACACAGGATGTCGAAAACCTAGGTTCGATTACCAGCCGCTTGTTCGGGAAAGAAGCCCTCTAGAGATCGAGCGGCAGAAATCGCGAGCCTATCGGAAACATTAAAAATAATGCTTTAATGCTTAAATACTTCTAGTAATAGAAGGGCTAAAAGTTAAAAAGAAAACTACATTTGTAATAAGGGATGCATCCCTATGGGCGTTGTCGCCGAAATAGCTATTACTCTACACAGGAAAATCTCGCCCGGAATCCTTTTCATGAAGGCGTTATTGTTTTTTTTCCCTTTTTTAAACCAGATTAGAAGATGAAGCCATCTTTTCCCGGAAAACCTCATATTTTGCTTTGTGAAATAGCCTCGTTTAATATGCAGACACGAGTGTTTTACTGTAAAATACACTACTTGTAAAATTGATGACGTCATTTTCCCCTTTCCACAGTTTTTTGTGCAAATGATCAGTTTATCTATATAATTAAAATAAAATTACAGGATGGCCTGAAGATATGCATTTTATTTTCCCGTGTAAAAAATAACAATATTTAACTCACTCGCCGTGCTCGTGCGTAAAATATTGTTTATACCACTCGAAAACATAATTCATATCTTCGCACCGCCTTATAATATCCGACAAAACCGTTCTGGAAATAGAAACAACAGAATGATTTGGAGAAATATATTAAAACTACCACTAACTGTGTAAACAAAGTTATGTTTGATCATACATTGAAGTTTGTTGTCGTGACCTAATGGGGTTAGCGCGCTTCGAAGTTGATCGTTCGAACGGAACCTAACTGCTTAGAAACAGCGTAACATATCTTCTTTCAGGTCTGTGCTGACTGGTTTTCATGGAAATCAGCTCACATAGGTCATTATCACAGAAAAAATCTAAATATCAGCGATTAAAACGGCCAGCTTTCTTAACAATAGTCGACCCGCTAATAAATTCCTGAATTTATGTATATTGAAACAAAAGTGCTAACTGACTTTCATACATTAGGCTTCTATCATTTACTGTTTCGGATATACTTGCTGTGTGAAACCATTTTTACCGCCAAATAATTTTTCATAGCTTCAGAAACGCATTTCGACTTTGTAAATAGTCTAAGTACAACTGTCAACCTTATTTTCCTAAGTGATAGTTTAAAATGTTGCTGTCAGCGAATATTTCTTGAAAAATACGTCGTGAAAACGTTTTCACCATAACCGCGTTATAATTTTCCCATTTATTTTTTTGTATCGAATTTTTTAATCGCTTAAAAGTCATTAAAAAGGTTTTTTCCCGCTATTTTTCTCTTGACGGAAGCCAAGAAAATGTTCTCTTGTGTTCTGTATTAGAATATGCAATGATTTTAACCCCGTTGGTAATTGGTCGGCACACAATAGAATTGTCTTCTAGTAATTTTATGAAACAGGTGCTTTTGCCAAGTGTTCTGTGAATATTTTAAAAATACACAACACGCTTACATCGGTGGGTCTTGCCCAAGCAATTGCTAGAGTAATCTATTGAGCTTAAATTTGACTTGAAAAGAATTTTCAAGACGTTCTGGCTTGTTGAATGCTGAAAACTTTTCATGCTTTCAATTTTGGAACCCAGCGGAAATCACTGATTGAGCGGGAAGTCGCAAAATACAGCCTAATTTCTTGACCCAAACCGTATGTTTTGAGGAATTCTTGGAGCGATCTTGAATTTTACGGGTCTTCAAGCATCTAAACAAAAACTCAAGTGTAGCGCGCGTGGAAAAATGGAGTTTCTGCAGAAGTTGAAGATATCTGGTGGGGTGAATTTAAGTAACTTACGCCCTTCCCGAGACACAGAGCGAACAACGGTTAATACCTCAACTGCAAGACCGAGGACGGATTCGAAAGAAGATGTTTCGCTGCCGCCAAGGGGATCGCCCGCCGCCAAAAAGATGAAAATCCTTCTTGTTATTGATTCACCCGATACGGATTGGTAAGCGCCATTGACTATATAAACCAAGCCTTCGTTCCGCTGGGATAGAAGTTTATCTGTTTATATTTTAGCTATCTGACGTGAAGTTTTCGGTATAAATTTAATAGAAAGTTACATGGATCGAAGATCAAAGATTGCAACTTTTGATTCCAATTTCAATATGACAACAGCCGTTTTCTACAGCCATACCAGCCTACCTGCAGTTATTATCAAACCAAGCTAGACATTAATGTTGCTTCAGTCTCGAGCTCACTTCCATATCGCGCCGAATGTTTTGCGGAAATCATGTAGCAATTTACAAACGGATTGTATTTCACATTTTCCCAACCCCAAACTGCATAAATATACAATATATATATAGCCGGAATCGTGCTAGGAACTCATCTACCAACGGTGTATTTGTGAAAATTTGCAACGCATTGGATTTTATTTATTCGAGTTCAATATTTCTCTCACTGGTGTCATGTAGACAGTCATTTAACTAATAGCTTTATTGTTTTTCAACAGGGCAAAGATATTCAAGGGAAGGCAACTCCATGGAGGTGTTTATGACGTGAGGGTAGAGCAGGTATGATGCATTTTTATTGCCACTTCATATATTTGTATTAAAGCTATTAAGCGTCTGGTATCTTTACAACAAATCAATCCGGTTCGACACGCAAAGGAGACAAATGCCCACAAACGGAAGAAGACTGTTGTGTTTACCTTTTATATTTTAATCTCGCCCTCAGAAAATTTTCATTTTATTGTATAATTGCGTTCTTGAGGTCTAAGTTCGGCGGGATCATGTCAAACACAATGTGCTCGGCTAATTGCAAATCCTCCGACACAATTTAAGCTTTGTACAAGACTCTTCGCTCGCTTGAGGTTTTTCATTCATTTTTCATTCGCTATCTCTATCGCCAAAGAAGCGGTTTGAACGGCTGAAACAAATATCGAAATTAAGAAATGTCATGAAGGTTGGGTCAGCGCGGTTAATGAGGTTATATACGGCACAATCACAAATTGCGACAACCGAATATTAGCATCTATTTCCCGCGCATTTTGTCCACTTCTCTTTAAACTGTTCAAAAAGGCGTCAGTGAGGATCACTTTTGACATAAATTGGCGGTGTTCAGGCGCAGTATGCTTATTAAAATTTAGGCGCGATTTTTAATAGATGAGGTATACAGAGGCAACCAATATGAGGTCGAAAGAACAAATTTGTTCCCGTGAAAAATTAATAAGTGGCGCATTTGTCGCCTATTTGCATGTTTCAATTTCACGGCATTTTGCCAGTGGTCATATCCAGCAAAGTTGTGATTCAACGAAAAAAGCTTAATAAGTGTGGTTTTTGAAAATTTTCTTTTAATCACGTGAGCTAACAGGTAAAACGTTTTACTATATGCAATTTTTCGTTTAGTAAGTAGAATGTTAGAAAAGAATTCTTTTTGAAAAGGATTTACAGCTTAGAAGGCCACGCTTGGAGTACATTAAATGTATTTGGTTTGTTAAGAAAAATCAGCCAATCAAAATTCTGAAAACCGGCCATTCCATATATGGCTTTGATCCACTTTTTCCCGCCACAGTGAGCGCGCGGTTACTTCAGGTTTTTCCCGGCAAAAAGTTATTTGCACGATCGACGTTTAGTGCAACCCCGTTACACTAACGAAGTGGCTCGATTCTCTGATCTAAATTCATAAAAATTCTGAAAACCATCCCATATTTGGCTTTGATCTACTTTTTCCCGCCACTGTGAGCGGTTGGTTACTTTTTCCCGCAAAAAAGGTATTTGCACCAAGACTGCGGGACTCGGGTCCCTCGACGTTTAGCGCAACGGGGTTGCGCTAAACTCAGTGGCTCGATTCTCTGATCTAAAAGTATACCACTCGTAAAAATTCTGAAAACCATTCCATATTTGCCTTTGATCTTTTTCCCGCCACAGTGAACGTCCGGTTGCTTTTTCCCCGCCAAAAAGTTATTTGCACCAAGACTGCGGGGCTCGGGTCCCTCGACATTTAGAAAAACCCCGTTTCACTAAGGAAGTGGCTCGATTCTTAAGAGTATACCGCTTGTTATACATTCGTTACTAATTTCGTGGATCCTTCGCAAAGCCCGGCTGCAAATATGGAGAAACAATGACCGACAATGATGACCCAGATAACGGCTGCGAGGGATACTAGTAACTAATCTGCGTGGTTGCTGTTTAAGAAAAGGGAACAGGGAGCTGAAAATTGTAGTTTTTATGAATTGAAAACATCGAGGAATGCATTGAAATCTTTTTCTTGGTCTTCTTCGTATACAGGCTCAGTTTGCAGATCTAAATCTCGCTTCGTACTCAGACAGTGGTACAATGGTTGATATCCAGGTCTATCGCGAGGGAACTGTTGTTGTCAGGTAAATATAAAGAAATTAGAACCTAACCATTAGAGTGAAGACGTATCTCAATATATATTTACTTGTGCACTTTGGCTCTGCGTTTTGCTCTGCGTCCTGCAACTGGTTCGTAAATTAATCACTTACAAAGTGCTATGGCAATTGAGTTACTGTTTTGTAAGGTTTGGAGAAGTCAAATCGAAGTCATAGAATCTTGCTCTATTTCCTGCCGGTCACATGTTTTGTTTTTTAAGTTCTAATTGGTTTAAAGTAGCTACGTCACGGTTTGCGCATCTTGAGAAATTTGGCCTTAAGTTTTCAAGTTTGTCGTTGTTAATCCGTTTTAATCTTCTCCATCCTTGGCCATCCTTGTCCTTTTATGGTTCATTATTATCTCTTTGGTGTTTTTCTATCTTTGTAAACTACTATTTTCAGGTTTCCTTCAACTTAAAGGTAACAGGCCGAAATACCGTGACTGAGCTCCTTTTAAGCACTTGCGCTGAGTGCTGTATCTTTGTTTAATTTACCTACAGTTTTGTACTGTTGTGCGTTAGGTTGACAATGTTCTGTCAGGCTACTCTCGCAGTTGAGTTCGAGCCTACCTATTTGTTCATTTATACGTGTGCATGGAGAGAGGCACCGTGAGAGTAAAGTGCTTTGCTCAAGAACACAACACAATGACCCTTATTAATTACTTTATTTGGAGTCCAGCGCGCTACCCATTAAGCCACCGCGAATTACAATATCTGATTTACACTCATTTGTTCCCAGGTCTTTTCGCCCCGACTTCGTTCTTGTTCGGCAGAGTGTGCGGGGTATTGGGCCGAGAGAAGATTACCGCTGTATTCTTCTTGGGCTACAGTTTGGCAATGTACCGAGTGTGAACTCGCTAACATCCATCTACAATTTCGCAGAGAAACCCTGGGTGGTAAGTCTAAGGTTTTCAAATTCCTCAAAGTCAATCTAATTCTGTCCTAAGCTAGTTCTGCTGGCCGAAAAACTGGCCATTAAGTCTGCCCAATCCTCTTTCTTTAATTAAAAAAAGCCTTCATTTCAAATTGTTTCATTTATACTTCGAATGAGTTTTGTTCTAGTCTAGGATAGAATTACTCCATAGATTTCCGTGCGACATGTGGCCATGGATTTAATCGCTGGAAAATTATTAAACAGAGAGACTTGTAAAGCAATTTGCATCGCTTGAACAGTAATATTTCTGTTCTCTCGTTACCAGTTCGCTCAACTCATCCAGCTCCAGAAGAGACTGGGCAAGGCTGAATTCCCATTGGTTGAACAAGCGTACTATCCAAATTACAAGGAAATGGTAAGTGTCGAAGAAATCTTTTACTTGTAGGGAACCATAAAAGTTATCTTCTTAAAGGAAATTGTCTCAGTAGCTGTTGACTCAAGACTTCAGTAATTACCTAACAACTTTGGTAACAAGAAAAATAGTCTAATGAACCGTCCGTTGCTTCTGGTCTTCGCGTATTTTAAACAGCTATTGATTACAGCTAACTAAAATAATTGATTATTTCTGCATCGGATTAACTGTCCGCTGCTTTTCCGCGCTGGTTTCGTCTACTGCTGAAAACGAAACCCGTTTCACATTTCTTCGTCCACCGACACCCACCGGTCCAGCTCGTGGAAACGATTATTTTTGACTTCATTTGGAATGATACGGGTTTAATTTTTATCACTTTGGAGTGCGTGTCTGAGCCATGGGACTCTCAATGGGTTCCTATAGTCATTTACCTCAAATCAGTCGTTACCTGTAGCAAGAATTTTATCGCCGCGTTCGGCTCCTTGCCTGATCGTTATCTAGATTCCATGATGATTTTTAATTCGTCGTGCGCTACTGATAACCTCATTTTATTAATGGTACAAAATGCCATCGACGCTTTGACTTTTAAACTTTCCGTAGTACTCTTGGGCTAGAAAAACAGTCTAAGCTACTACGAAGAGTAGAGATTTTATTCCTCCTCTTAAAGGTTGTTAAGAATTTAGCTGTACATGTCTGTGCGCATCTAGTTGACGATTTCTTTATTCTCCTTAACTCTCTAGCTAACAGTATATTAAAATTGTCAGAAGACTTTACTTGTTAATGTGTCTTGGGATCAAATGAGTCAACTAAACGTCAGGGAACTTAGTCTCCTGCATCCCGGCGTTCGTAAAGAAACCTTGAAGGAGCTCAGTCACGGTGTTTTGAGTTATTTCAGCCACGTTCAAAATAACCTTTAAATTAACTAAAACCTTAAAATAATAGTTTACTAAGATAGAGAAACACCAAACAGGTAATAATAAACCATAAAGGAACAAAGATGGTTAAGGATGGAGAAGATTTACAAGGATTACAAACGACCAACTTGAAAAATTTAGGTTAAACATTTTAAGATGCGCAAACCGTGACGTAACTAATGCGCAATGACATTCCAATTTTCAGTTTGAATCGACAGAGATCACGCGTTGTTAGCTTACTTAAATCGTAGTGAAATGGAAAAACATTTTTTAAAAATGTACTGCAAACAACGAGTTTGGGAAGACAAGTTAAATTTCATTCAAGTCTCAATAACTCGAAATGCACTTTTGGAAAGCCTTCTTAACAATGATCCATTTGCACTCATCTCCCAGTTTTTTACAGTAGGCATTCTTTTTCTTGCAAAAGCGTACCGCCGGATCAGCATCCGGGACATCACACCCATCAATCATATCGTCGCACGTCTCGGTCGGTCTTCTGAAGCAGTATTTTTCAATGCGACATGCGCAGTTTTGACCATAGAGTTTCTTGAGCCCGCGGCGTTGTTGAGCAGTGGCGCTTGTCCATAGCGCATTCCACTGGCACGAGTCGATTCGTAACTTCTGCTCGTCAATGTAACCAAGTAGCAAATAAGTTTTTGACTGGTCGAGGCTCACTCCGCAGGCAGCCGAATGGAGTTCTGTCGTAACATGAGCCACCTTCTTGTTCTTGCGTTTTCCTGCGTCTTTAACTTGACTTGCAGTGATCCGAGTAATTTCATTAGTTCCTTTGAAGGCTTTCAAGATCTTGACTGTGTAAACTCGGCTATTGTTAGTCTGGGACTCACTCAACACTTTAGCGCGGATGGCTGTCAGAGAAAGACATGCGTCAATATTTACTAAAAGGATAATGCCACTGATTATTGGCGACACTAATTTTCCTGATATCATTGGCAACCAAGAAAAAATGTTTGATGTTTGCTTAGAGGCTTTATTACAAATGACAGGTGCTATTACAGCGAAGTCGTGGATGGAAATGAGAAAACTAACACGCAAAACTTGAAAACAACTGCACGTTATACACTTTTACATTTTTTTATTGTCCGGATCGCTTCAAACTGAAAGTTTGACAAAATCGCGTTTTAACACGAAATTCTCAAGTCAGAAATTGCTCTCTGCATTTAATTGTAGCTCATAAAGTTTTTATTCCGTAAATGAAGTCAACAAACTCAAAATTCGAACTCGCGTTGTCTGTGATTATTTTCCTTTGGGTATTTTAGAAGCTGGAGAAAAACTACTGCAAAAAGAAACCCGGCTTTTTTTCTGATCATGAGAAGTTCGGATCATTTTAAATTTGGTTTTGTGGACGTGACAGTAACTATTAATGAACAGTTTTCGGCAGTGTAATTACGAAAGCTTTTCAGAAAGGAAATTAGAAGTTTTCACTTTTCTAGACGTGTATCAATCAGTGCTGGGTTATAAAGCGTCTTTTTTTTCAGTCCACTAAGGTCACAAGCTTTTATCATTTGTAAAAGCAAAAGTTATATAATATTTATAACAGCAAATAAGTTATTGCTCAATGCAAAGAATTACCCAAGCATAGAGTGACCATCGATGACTTTAGATTTTGTTCTGGCAGATATTTTCCTTATCTCTCAGGCGTTCAAACCTTAATTTCCGTTCTTTTTCCAGACGAGTCCGTAAACATTACTGAGTCAACAGAGATGTCAGAGTTAAGAAGTTAATTTCCGACAAGGATTATTCGGGATGGCGGATATCTTAGGTGTGCGGGGGTCGTTTCAGCTTAAATTGTCGAATAAGATACCTTCTCCAAATGCCGTCTCGACGCAATGTTAAAATGGTATTTTCTGTTGCTTGACTGCACTTACACACCTCGTGAAGCATGAAGAGACTCATAAAAGTACATGACAAGCGAGTTAAGCATTTCCTCTCTGTATTTACATTCAGTACAGAAATTGGACAATCAACAAACTGAAATGTTATGTTCGCACAACGGTGAAGACGTCACACGAGGTAAACAACATGGCATTTCTTCTTTAGTCAACAAATACGTAGCGAACAGAGGTTTTGAAAAGTGAGAAAACTGTCCTCGATTTTTATAGAGCATTCATCAATGTAGATATCAACGAAAAAATAGACTGTTGTCACTGTTAAGATGTATTTCTCGCTACAAAACTGGCACTAAATCAAAGCCCCACCAGCCAACTTGAATTGGTCTCAAGTCCCTTGAATTTCGAATAAACTTGAGTCTACTGAAAGTCTGGCGTACCCTCTCAGACATGCTAAGGACATACAAATGAGAAACTGAAAAACTTAGAACGGACAGGAGTCACTAGACAGGCCATAGGAGAAAGGAGAATACGCAAGTAAATAGAATCTTACCAAAATCTGCATTGCAGAAGTTCGTCTGTGGATGTACTACGGCACACTTACACGCTTCATTTACCGTTATTACACACAATAGCGCTGTAATTAAGTACAGAATCGCCTCAGTCATCGTGGCGCTTTTGTCCGTAAAGCAAAGAAGACCGTTTAAACTTGTCTGACTGAAGTCTCCAAACCGATATCAGGCGCTAGGCCGTCTTATTTATCCAGATGACGTCAACACGCTTTGGAGTATTGCGTAATGCCGAGTTCTGCCGTTGGTGGGAAATTGATCACGTTATCGATGATGATCTGCAAGCTAATGATGACGTAAATATAGATGACGAAAAGGAAAGGATAGTGAACAGGCTGACCAATAACAGCGCGCCGTTTTCGATGCCAAATCACAAGCAAACTCTCAACAGTTGTAAATTGGGTTTTCCAGTTTTCCCGCCCTTACCACTGTAGCGTATTTTCCCGATTGCATGTTTTCCCACTCTTAACACCGGCCGCATGTTTTTCCCGCGCTTAACACCGGCTGCATGTTTTCCCGCACTTACCACCTCCTGAGTGTTTTCCCGCGCTTAACACCGGCTGCATGCTTTATCTGAAATGAAAGGCCAGAGATAGGAGAAAGGAGAAGTTTTACAATTTTTACTTGATCAAGTGATAAAATCGTCAAGAAAAAACAACACGCTAAATGCCGTTAAGAAGAGAAAGGACATTGAAACAGGTTCGTAAATCTCTTAAACCAGGCATGCTGGTTTTGCCGATATGATTTAGATTCTGGTACCAGCTTTTAACCGTCTCCCATAATCATCTCTCAGTTCGGAGTGTGTTGTAGTTCGAAAACTGCCTTTCAAGGCGTGTAGCACAAGGTCCTATAAACCTGACAGAACACTAAAACAATCTTTGGACTATTTCGGTGAAGAAGAACTTTCACATTACCACTTGTTTGAAGTAACAAACTCTTTAATGTTCAAGAAGCAATTTGATGAAATCCAAACCATTATAGCTGTCATGATTACATTATACTTCATTTACGCCACAATAGACTCTGCCGCTCAGAACTAGCCTTTAAAATTCTATCATAATATCCCCAAGTTTTCGTAATAAGATTGTGACGTTTGACCCAATAAATTGGTGCTCGTTAATATAAAAGAACTACTTTATCGTACATGTAAATGAGAATTATATCTCTTACTTCAGAAACTGTATAAAATACAGAAATTGGTCGCTCGATTTGAGTAATAACAACTCCAGTTAAATGAACTTCGTAAATTAATTTCATGGTGCAACTGCCGTCAGTTTACAAACTAAATTTCAAGTGAAGTGCAAATCACACTTCACTGATGTTTTTTGTCTAAGTTGAAACGCATTATTAGCGTCCCCAATGTCGCTATTTATTCTTAGTTCCTAATGGGTCCTTGTCATTTGTCGAATTCTATCCTGCAAAATCAAACAACTGTTGTTGGGTTGCATGTAACCTTGATATGTTCCTAAGTTGAAATCACGCTAAAAATAGATCAAGGTGAACAAGGCTTTAGGCTCACATTACTTGTAAAAAATTTCGGATGTTCAATTTTCGGACACTTTTTATCTCATTTCGGAAAAATTTCGGACAAAAATTTCGGACACTGAAACTAAGAGCTTATACTGTACTGTAAATATTTTAGAACGGTTATGTTTTCGGACACTTTTTTGTCCGAAATTAAAATCGTAAGATAGTTTTACAAGTAATGTATTATCCAAAACGACGAATATTGTGTAAAAAAATGTCACAAATTAACAACATTACAGTTTAGTTTCATGGCTGTTTTTCTTTCTTTTTCTTTATGATACTTGCACAACTCTTAGGGCAACCCCTCGGAGTTATTCGTGCAGTTCTTGTACTCAGCGGTTTCTTGCCATGCGCATGCGGTTACGTTGGTGTTTTTCAAGCAGTATGTGTGCCTCCATTCACAATCGTTGTTTGTAGGGTTGAAATATTCAGAAGTATTACACCCCTTCAGCTTTGGGCAGTTATCCCCATAGCATGGTGAGATTTGGCAGTCGCAGTTTGGCCCATAGAAGCGCCTGGCTCCAGCACGCTGGCGTTGGGTGACTTGGGACCACTTGGCAATCCATCTACACAAATGAAGCTTCAATTTTGAGTTGAAGATCTTCCCAGTGATGAAGTACACCTTGCCATTTTCGAGCCAGTCCACTCCGCACGCCGCGCCGTCTTTATGAGTGTAAGCCTTAGCGAAAAGACTGCGCTGTCTTGAGCCGTAAACTTGAATGCCCTCCGTCTGATTGAGTTCCGATGCTCCCTTGAAAGTCTTCAGGATTCGTAGGCCGATGACAAGTGACTCTTCTTGTATTTCCTGAGATAGAACTTTTGCACGGACCACTGAAAAATAGTCGAAATTGATAGTTTGTCATCAGTAAACCGCTGTGATTATGGTGCTACCCCACAATGCGAGCTTTTGAGACTAGTTTGCACTAGCGCTTTAAGCATAAGCATAAGCTGACATACACAGACACAGTGAGAGCCTTTCGTCAAGACAATTTCCTAACGAAATTCGCACCTTGGGCCCGGTCCACACTGCGCCGGAGCAATTCGAAAACGCAGCTTTATTTCTATGGTTAGGCCCACCGTCCACAATAATCCATCACAAAAACGAGGCTTTTCGAAAACGCTCTTCAAACCGGAGGAATTTGAAAACTCCGGCTTTGCGTTTTAGTGTGGACTGAAAAAATTTCGAAAACGAAGCTTTTCAAAAGCGATGACGTTACGATAATTATGCTATTCCGTGCCCGAGTTTTACTCAAACACAAATGCAAAATGACCGGTGATTGTTGCGTTTTCAAATTTTTCCGGCGTAATGTGGAGGAAAACATTGATGCGTTTTCAGTGTGAAACCTCCGTTTTCCATATTTCTCCGGCGCAGTGTGGACCGGGGCTTACTTTGTTAGCGTAAATTGCTTATGCTTGTGCGCTAGTGAAAACCGACCTTTACAAGGAGAGTTTACACCCTCACCGCCTCACCGGGAGTTCACGATTCTTAAAGGGCCTGAGAACACAATACAAAGGTAAAAGATCATGAAGAAAAATGTTTTCACTCTCGCTTCAGGTTGAGCTTCCGTTTTTCAAATATTTGTTGTTAATAATGTCAAGGTCAGAGTGTGTTATTACTTATGCTTACGTCGGGCTTGATTTGGGGTTCGTTCCGCCCATTCTTGGGGCGAAAGTGAGTGCAAATGGTATATCACTGCAACGAATTATCTTTTGGAAATCCAGTTGGAATTTTCATCCCTGTAGCTAGCTTTTAAAACAATTTCATAAGGCAGGTAGTGAGGAAGAAAGAGCTGATCATTAAAGGAGAACCATAGTGATAGAGCCCAATCGTCGCCTACAGGACATTGCCATATTAGTTTTTAAAGCTGTAAACAGTATGTTACCGGGATATATAAGTGACGTGTTCGTCATACGTAATAATGAGGAGTGCTTGAGAGGCACCAACAAGCTCGTAGTCCCACATAAGAAAACCACAAACTTTGGCTTAAAATCTACAACTTTTATTGGTGCCAAAGTGTGGAATTCTTTACCGGATGAATTACGTTCAATGATAATCCTTAAGGAATTTATAAATGCTGTAAGAGAGCTAAATTTGTGATAAACAGTTTTCTATGATTCGCTGTAATATTTTAAGATTTAGGACTGTTTGTTGTTTATTTATTGATATACAGTCGAACCTCCCGTAAGCGACCACCCAAAATGTCAAGCCCAGGTGGTCGCTTACGAGAGGTGGTCGCTTACGAGAACTTAGACCAAATTGAGTCAAACTCTTGCCTCATTTAAGACTGATAAAGTACAGTGTATGTGCATTTTTTTCTATAAATTTTTAACTGTGTTTCCTTGTGGAAAGTTGGTTTTGAGAAAAAAATTCCGGTAATTCCTATTGAGAAATTCCGTCTCTTGAACAACCCAGGAATACAACTCCATATTACCTAATTTCCGCTCTATTATCTGTCAAATGGTCGTTTACGGGAAGTTAAAAACAAAAGAAAATTTAAAACTTTCAGCTCTAAAAGTGGTCGCGGTCGCTTACGAGAGGTGGTCGCTTACAAGAGGTTCCAAATATAGTGATTTGACTTCAAAACTTTTGGTATTCTGGAAAACTGGTCGCTGAGGAGAGGTGGTCGCAACCGGAGGTTCGACTGTAGTTAGAATGTTAGTCATTAATTGATCATGTATGTTTTTTTCTCCTGATATTTTTTATGTATTTTTCTCGGCATATTAGCACGACTGTATTGCTGAGGGCCTAATCAGCCTGATCAACCCGAGTTGAAATAAAGTTACTTACTTACTTACTTAGACGAAGTTGTCTTGACAAAAATTATCAAGTTTCATGTCAATTAGTGAGAAGAGATATTGAAAGGTTTAGGTAAGCCAATCCTGTGTTCAGCCCAAAAGGCGTATTGATTCTTTAAGCCAATAAAGAAACGAATGGAAAAAATGCAGTAAGGTCGTAGAATTGAATCTCGCCGATAAACGTATTGCGGCAGATAAATATTCCCTAAAGTGATGGACATCTAAATTCTCAATACAATGCCGGTACGTTGTTATGCAAAAAGGTGATGAGAATACGGAGACAATCGATTTGGATCAAATTACCTGACATGATGTTGAACAGAGGAGCATTCAAAGGTTACATCTGGACAAAATGCAAAGAGCCGTAATCAAACAAAAGTCGGTTAAGGTTAAAAGATAACACAATTTCGATCGAATTTCTGTTTCAGAGGTTGGTTTTGTCGCGCCCAATTAATTTTAGCGTTCTTTTGTTAGGCCAGCAATTTCACTTAAAAGGTTGGGGGCTTTCAACTGAAACGGTAATACAGGGAGAAATTAAAGCCAAATATGGCGTGAAAATTAACAAAATTCGATGATCGAACTGAAAAGAAGTCGCTTAAAGTATCTTTGCGCGGTTGAGTCAACCATTTCCGGGGCGTGTGTGTGCAAAAGGAAACCTTTTAAAACTGTAAAAACTAAAAGACGATTGGTAATTTATAAACGACCCCGCGTTGTGAATACGTGCTCCGGGGAGATAAAATAGCTGATCGATAAATTGGAGGATCAACGCTTTTCCAAAGACAAGTTAAACAAACAAACTGATATTTCCGTTTTGTACGCGCGTCAATTTATGGCTGAATAAACGTTCCAAACCTTTCTTTCCAAATTTCGGTTCCGGGCGATCGGACAGGAAAAACCGATGGAGTGTGATCAATCTGATAAACTCATGGTTAAATTTGGAACTCAGCTTGCTTTGAACTGTTCACGCTAGAATTTTAATTCACCCCATCGATTCGTGACTACAGTGGCTTTAATTGCAGGATTAGCTCTCTCTAAGTGGACAAATATTTAGAACAATCCAGAAAGCGACCGCAGCTTATAACAGAAAACGTACTCAGAAGTGACACACTAAGGAATTCCCTTGCGTGTATAAATTAACAAGCTGTTTCTTCTATATCTTCAGCTAGGCGTTTAAACACAGGAAGGTCTCTGAAACCAAGATAAATAATGTTATCGCAGTATCCCTTTTAAGTGAACCGCTCTGTACTGCTTTTTATTGAGAACTCCGCAGATTTTAAATGAAAACAAGTTTTAATTCGTAATCCGGCCATAGTCCAGGCATAATGTTGTTATGTGATAATGTGATAAATCTTTTCCAAGCGTCCTTTTTCCAGCCACAGTTTCACTCCAAGAAATCTGACCGCAAATTGCAAGTTTCTGAAGCAAAGAAGAATTAAGAAATCTAGCCGCAAATTGCAAGTTTCTGAAGCAAGGAGAATGATATGTTTTTATAGCAGCATTTTTGTGAGCTTTTGTCGCTTGGCATTCGGCCGTACTGTGTTCGCTTACTCGATCTTTAAAAAAAAAAGTTCAACATTTTGATCCGTTATCCAGACATGCTTATGTGGAGATAAAGTTATATAAGTCTTTCTGCCGTGAAATCCTTCTTAACGATTCATTTTACGAAGCAGGAGTTGAATCCGGCCAGAAAGGCTGCAAAACTGAAATGGTACTTTGCCAATAAGTGTTCAGTTTCCTGCGTTACATGTGCTTCAAGCATTTCGAGCTGCGGTGGGCCAAATTTCGATTATTTTGACCCTACGTGTGATTTAAGCTAAGAACTTCGATAGTAAGAGCTTGAGTTCCTGTCCCTCACTTGTGACGCAGTTGCCATCCTATACGAACTAATCTAAACAGAAATTGTCCAGGTAAAGGAAACAGATTTCGAAACCAGTAAAGACTACCTGAAATCTACCGATTTATCCTCTTCGCTGCTTGTCAACAAACAAACTCGCTATGAACATTGCCCTTGCCTTCGCAATTTACAACTTACCAAAGTCCGCACGACAAAAACTTTCCTGGGGATGAGAAGGCATACAGGAGCAAGCTTCACTTGCAGATACAACCGCTAGCAGGAAAGCAACTTTAAAGAGCAAAGACATCCTCCTTGTTTCGTCGTGGTTCAGCAAAACTTGAATGATTGCGCGTTCAAGATTGTAACCAAAGAGCTGACACGTTACCTTAGATCACATGGATGGCTACTCGCTATATTTATCTCAGCACCTACGAAACGTGATATCCGGTATCCCGTGTGCCCATTTGTTCGCGTCTACGTCATTGTGAAGTGCGTTTGTAAAGCGTAAATTACGTAATTTTACCGCGCCCTGGCTTGAATATCATGATTAAAGAGAACTTCGGCTAAAAACCTCTTTGATATCAAAAGACGTCCCCTAAAGGTGAAATTGTTTTGAAGAAGTAGCGAAATCCAGAAAAGTAGCAATCAGCTGATAGATGATGGCATTAAAACAGTAAGTAAATCAAATATTAGATGTACACACTATGCGTGTGATTTCAATCTGATAGCCTGTATTTTAATTAAAAATTTGAGCTGTCTTCAAGGCTTCATCCATCTTAGAGTGTGCAAAGAAACGAGGACGGGAACATTTACGACAAACACTGGCCAACCACATCAGATTAAATACCTTTTACTTTTCACTTTCAATGATGTTTGTTCTTCCATGTTTATAAACTGAGGTAGCTTTCCTCTTCAGCGACAAGAAAAACCTACCGCGAGTTTTCAGGCTGTGCAAACTCCTTTATTAGTCTGAATTTGGCTATAAAAATAAACTTCTAAAGCAAAAGGCTGGAAAAAGCGATTCCCCGAAGGTGGCAGTGAAATTACGCTTTTTACACGGGAACTTTAAAAAACGTTCCTCGCTGTCATGATAACTTTACATTTTTTTATTTCTACCCTGTTTGTAGGTCAGTTAGTGGAGCGTACATTCTTTGACAAGCCTTCAGAAAATTGAAACGTTTTGAACTTTCTACGTAGGACGCAGAAGTCTTTGGGTCGTCACGCAAGGTTCTCAAAGGGGAGATTGCGTGACGTTCCCAAACGGGGTTTGACTAAGCTGTGTGGGAGGCTTCTGTATTGCAAGCAGAATTCTTATTTCCTATCAGTTCATAATTAATAGACAGGAATGGGTGGGTATGCAGCTCGAATTGGCGCAGTAGAACAGAAGTCTAATTCGACTTCCTGGAGTGTCTGCGAGCTCTGAACTAGACATTGTTTAAAGTTGAGTTCTGTTCAAGTATTTTTACGGATTACAAAGAATCAGGGCCCTCTAAAAATAAACCAAACGCTTATCAGCCACATAAGTCACAGTCAAAATAGCCCCGGCTAAGCTTGCGTAGAGTTTATCAGAGCCCTGGCAGCTTAGTATTTTCGCCCGTCGCTTTTTTCTAGAAGCTCGGTTAACAAATTACGGAACAAACAAAACTTGTCATAGTAAATGGTTTTTACCCAGGAGTATCAGAAGTTCGTCTCGGCTGATCTTCTGGATGAGGGAAGTTCTGAAAAGAACTGTTGTTTGTGAATGAAAAGTGAAAAATGTTTGTTAGCCGATGGTGTCTGGTCTAGTTGAAACTGACTGGTCAGTTTAGCCGTGATGGCATTGACTATAAACATTTTGTCTCGAAGCTTTGTGTAAAGTTTGTCAACAGTCATTCGGTCTGGCAAATGGTTCCTCGTGGCCGGTATATTCAGCGAAATATCCAACGAGTGAAATTTTCAATTTACCCACGAGCCTCTAAGTCTCAAGTGAACTATTGACGGTATACCATGAGGTTTTATTGGATAACGATTTTATCTCATGCCTCTTCCAGTATTTTCTGATATGCTGTACCAAGAGATTAAGATCATAATCTCTTGGCTGTACTTAACGAACATCAACCGACGCCGACTTCCGAGAACTCTTCTTAATCGAAGACTTCCAAAAGTTGAAATTTAGAAATACTGAAAGACAAATTAAACAGCACCAGGATTTAATTTACAGAGTTCAATGTTACAACTACAACAAATGCACTTAAGTTCAACTGCGGAAGTGAAAAGTTTCAATCTACTCGAAGGTGTTTTGGAGATTATACCAAAGGTGAATGAGTGCCCTTTAAGTTCTCACAATTTTTTTTAGATACAAATTGCTATTCTCGTAACAAAATTACAATCATTTTCGTGAAAATAGTGAAGTCATGTATAGTTTTTAAGGCATCGCCTGACTTGTGCAGTTCTTGTATTCAGCGGTCTCGCGCCAAGAGCATGCGTTTCCGTCAGCGTTTACAAGGCAGTAGGAGTGACGCCACTCACAGCTATTCAAGTGGATTCCAGAGGACCTGCTGCACCCTTTGAGCTCTTGGCATTTCCGAGTGTAGCACGGCGAAATTTGGCACTTGCAGTTTTCACCATAAAAGCGCTTGACTCCGATGCGCTGTCGATGGGTTATTTCGGACCATTCCTGATTCCAGTTGCATAGATTCAGCTGAAGGTTTCCTTTCCAGATCCGCCCGGTGATCAGGTAGACCTTATCGTTTGCCAGCCTCACCCCGCACAGAGTTTGGAGTGTTGTCGTGTGAGCCTTGACCAACAGACTGCGATGTCTGGAGCCGTAAACTTGAACGCGTCCTGTCTGGTTTAGCTTCCAGGTTCCTTTGAATATTTTCAGGATTCGCAGATCGAAGATTCGAGTGAAGTTGCTGAGGTTGTCTTCCTGAGAGAGCACTTTTGCACGGATCGCTAAGCATACGAGAAAAAAAAAAGAAATCGCAGTTACAAATTTATATTTACTTTTTTCACTCTCCCAGAGGTAACTGAAAAGATATATACGCCGCCTCGATTACTGCGCCCTGGTGATTTTAGACCATTTAACAACCTCTTTCTGTCAGTTAGAATCAAAATACCGAAAATTGTCTGAGTCGACGGTTGTCGACGCATTTCTCAGACACGCTTTTGACTGCCTTATGGAGGTCAGTCACGACACTTTGAGTTATTTTGGACGCGTACAAAATTAATTACCTTTAATTGAGGAAAACCTGAAAATAGCAGTTGACTAAGCTGGAAAAACACCAAAGGGATAAGAATAAACCATAAAGGAACAAGGAAGGTTTGAGGATGGAGAAGATTAACGCGGATTACAAACGACGAACTTGAAAAATTTAGGCTAAACTTTTCAAGATGCGTAATCTGTGACGTAGCTCCTTTAAGATGGCCCTAGAAGTTGGTGGTGCGCTAGTAAATGATGAACGCTCGAAAAGTCAGCTGATTTTCTTTGCATGTCGGAGGTATGCGCTGAACGGTACAAGAGAGTGGTATCACAAATTAAAGGAAACATCATGTAATTTGATTCTTTCCGAAGATTCAGATATTAATTCTCCTCACTGAATGTCAAAATGTCAAGTAGTTTTAGTGCTGAGAACTGGGTATTACATCGAAGCAGGATTTCTCAGTTGATTGTTTTCTTGATTCTCTTCACCTGTTTGCTTGATTATGGATGGATACTGCGTAGAGAAATTAGTTGATGATCACCTGACTTTAATCTGAAAAGAGCTAAGCTGAAGAAGTAAGACGTAACTGAGGGACAAATCCAATTATACAAAAGGAAGTTGCAAAACATGTTTTCATTACGACCTGCTTATATTCGGTGATTTCTTCCGTTCTGTAGTTTCCAGTACCTCCTTTCTCTCGGTGGGTTTGTGCGGTTTGGGCGTCGCACGCGCCGCGGGGATTATGGGGCTTAGGATTTGCTCTTGCATAGGAAAATCGGATGCAATTTTAGTACAGTTAGCCAAGTGGCTGAAGAACGTGTTCCACAGTGATAGTGTTAAAATGAGATATAAATAGTTCCTTGCGTGTGGATTACAACAAAGAGCGCAAACCAGTTTTGTTTTGTTTTTTGTTTTTTTTCCTTTTCACTATCTATAAATTGCGAACTTCCAAATTAGCTGGCTCGCAGTTTGTAGAGTTAATTATGTACTCTACCCTATCAACTGCAGGTCTTCAACTTTATTTAGGTTCAAGCCTGAGAAAGCAACCGTTGCTTTTTTCGTGACACGAATTTTACCAGTAACTGGATTCTCTCTCTGAAGTGTGTAAATATTTACGACAGTTAGGACGGTCACGCACGTAGGTAACAGGGATGAAATACGACGTACGCGCGAGTCGGGCGGTAGCTTCTTATTATCTTCAGCAAAGCTCTCTGGTTTGCCAACAATTCGACGAAACCCCGAAACTGAGAGGAATCGTGATACGACAGTATTCTACGAGAACCAGTTGTTTTGTACTTATGAGTTCATGGCTCAACCTTGCCATGTCATTCTTTAATTTTGAGCCGGACTTCCAAATCGTTTTAACAAAAAAAAAAAAAAAAAAATGTTATCTACATCTAGGCATTGCGTGCTGGTGTACTGAATAATCTTATCAAGTTCTTCTTTTGGTTGTGTTTTCTCTTCCCTCGCTTGATAGCTATAAAATGTAAAACTTTACCACAAATGATGAACTCTCTATAACACTTTCTAAAACTGACATAGTTATCTCGGGTCCGGTCCTCCTCGTTTGAAGGTTTGCACGCGGAAATATCAGTTTTTGGTGCCTAGTATACTCGCGCGTGCATGGAAATCCGGATCCCTGTTTTATCAAGTACCTTTTTCAGGCCAAGAGGCTAAAGCAGTTGTCCCACGGTGATAAGTGGTAGTAAAGAGAGGGTATTTTCCACAACAGTGTAAATATTTTCGCATGTGAGGATTACCATGTAGAAAGCAAAAACGTTTTTACATTTTGTAAACTGTCCTTCCTGTTTGACTAGCTTGCGGTTTATTCAGTTAATTCATACATGTTGGACCATGTACCTGAGATTTTCAACTTGATCTAATCTCAATGGAGAATGCAATCGCCGTATTCGCGACACATTCTCCCAATGACAGGTTCTGCCTAACGCTTAGGTGCGAATTACTATTTGCGAGAATTTAGAGCGGTCCACGTGTTACTAAAAGAACAATCAAACAGAGATGGCATACGAAATATGCACAAAAAAAAAATGTCTTTAATCTCTGACGAAGAGCGCAGCTTCACCAAGAAAGAGCAATCAGAAATAAATCGCGATGTACCAAACTTTTTCTACAAGAACGAATTATTTTACACTTTACGAACGATGTTGAATTCTTAGTATTCGGGTCGCAGTTCATGACTGACCTATGCCATCGGAATTGTAGATCGCTTGAAGAATATAAATTATAATCCTTCGATTGGTACGTGCAGTAAAGACCGTTTTTAGTAGGAAAAAAATAAGTACCGTTTCCGAACAAGCGACTAAAGTAAGTATCCAACGGTAACAATTGCTGGTAAAGTGGGGATATTTTCGACGGTAATTTAAATATTTCCGTTCGTGAATATTTTAGCAAGAAATGGTGAAGAGTTTCTGTTTACAGGCTACTAATTGTGGACTGGAGTTTTGTTTTTTTTACTATTAATTGAAGTTGAGTTTGTTTAGTCGAGAGACAGTTAAATTCATGTGTTCTGAAGTAATAAATGAGCATTTTTCGCCATTCCCCTGACAATTTAACAACCGATTCTGAAACGCGAATTTGTACGGCGGTCACGAATGCTAGGCACAGAAAACGCAAAAAGAGATTGCATAGTAGATATATTTGTTCGCGTTAACTGTTTCTTGAATCTTCGAAAAATCGCAGTGTTTCACCTAGAAGATAGAGTGAAATAGAAATCTGTATTGTTTTGCACTAAAATGAGTTAAGTTCGAAGCATTTAGGTCGTAGTTCATCGTTGAACCATGCCATACCATACTACGCTGTTTAGTCGGACTTTTAAGTCGTTTTAAAAAGAAAACAACATTTAATTTCTAATCCTTTGGCGTCTAGGCACAGTGCTGAGTTGGGATAATCTTATAAGAAGATTCCTCACACTCTTTTGAGTTTAGCCGATAGGCTGAACGTTCTAAAGTTTTCAGGGATTTGAGTCTGAAAATGTTGTCGAAATGTTTTCTTTACATCAAGTTTGAAAGCAAGATGGTATTGTATTTAATCTCTACGACTGGAAACGCGTTTGAATTGTACAGTGTACAATTCCATGTCGCTGCCAGATGATGATTTTGTAACTTTTTTATGCTACACTTGTATTTTTCACTGTCACAACAAAGAAAAAACAAGAATTTGAGGCTCTTTATTAGCACGTTTTAAAATTCTGGCCTTTCTCGACCTCAACCTCAAAGTTCTTGTGGAAAAGAAAACTTATAAAACTAAAATATTATAAAATGTGTCACTTTACGATTTCGCAGTGTGCGGCATAGAATCAGACGAAAAACGTTACAAGAAATGTTCTTTCAAGCGTGATCGTTTCATTTCTCCGTTAATTCTCGTGAAGTCGCACCTTGATTTTATCCACTCGTGTGGCCTGAGCGAGGTGCGCTCCAAAAATACGCCAGATTTTGCGGTAAGTTGCTACATTTGAGTTTGAATAGGGACTTTAAAATGGAGAAAACGGATGTCGGAGCCAAAACTGACCAGATAACGGCTATCGATTCGGGTTGTCGACATAAAATTAACTGCTAGCTATCCACAAAGATAGTTTTCTGTCAAGCTTTAGATACAGAGTCTGTAAAAAGTCAGAGGTTGCTACTTACCAAAATGCGCGCTACAGAAAACTTCCTGAGGATGTCTTTCAAGACAAGAGCACGCGTCGTTGGAAGTTACGACGACGCCCAACAATATAGCAAAGACCAAACCAAGGGACATCCTTCTTGCTTCGTTGTCTCTTAATCTTCCCGCGAACACGCTCTTAAGATTTCAGGGAACGTTTGCAGCGTCTGAGAGCTGTCTCGCTGCTTATGTAGCGAGCCATACCAGCGTGAAACCAGCTGAGGTATAAACTTAAAATTGTACTGGGTGGCATTCGGCGCCCGCCACACCGCGCCGCGCCGCGACACGCTACGCCCTTCAAAAATAAAAAACGCAAATTAAAAACTTCTGATTTGCGATTAACTGAATACATTGCGGAAATTCAGAAAAGAAGTTTTTGCTTTTAAAGACGCAGAAAAGTGGCAGGAAATATCTAAAGAGGTTTTTAGCTAACGAGAACTTTCAAGGAACTACACCACTTTTCAAGAGGTGTGTTAATGCCACAAACATGTTCTTCAAATTCTCTTTAACACGCCTCTCATAACAAACAAATCTAATGCTTTTAATTATAGAAATAATCATAATATTTTGATTGGTTTAAAAGGATTTCCCGGTGTTTCCCACCCTGGATATATATTCTTTGAAGAATAAAATCTTCTTTTATAAAGGAGCTTTCTGTCACAATCTGTCCAGTTCCTTCATAGTAAGCCAAATCGCGTTAACGAGACATATTAGCGACATTAAAGAGCTATTAAGACAACATTGCTAGAATAATTGTTAGACTTTCTGTTGATTTTCATAACGCCGGGATTTGTCGATACTCGAGAAATAGTATTAAACAGAGGCCCATTAAGGCAGTGGTATCAAAAACAACACAACTGTTGCTACAATGATGTAAAAGAGAAAGCACATTAGATTTGTTTAATAATTTAGCTCGCTTATTGTACAAAAGATTACGATTTTACGAATGACGATACGCCGAAACTACTCGGGGCATGGCAAAACTCATGGAAGATGAAAAAAGTCTAGACGAAATTAAACGGAAAAGCTGACCGCAGTCAGTAAATACACACACCCTCAGGTCCTGTAAAAGCTCGCTTTCAATTATTTCAGACAAATGTGTGTTTACTGCAGAAAATATTTCGACAAAATCGCTTTTAGTAACATTATCTTGAGTAATCCAGTCTTAGTCGTGTGGCTAAAGTACAAACGGATTGCAAACATCAGTTACTATATATAAAAGGAGTGATATCATACCCTATTTTATGCGTTTTGCTGTTCATTTTGGTTTGTTACATAACAGCTACACAAAAGTAATGAAATAATACACAGTTACAGTGAACTTGAAGTAAATTTTACAAACTCGTTATCCTGCAGATTCTACAGCGTTAAGGTTTCGGAAATTATCTACTCAGTTTAAAATTCCGCCAAGACGACTCACAAAACACCTGCTAAATTTAACAGAAATGATGATGATATTAGAAAAAAGCCTTAAGCTCAATCGCGGTAATTTGAGTTATTTTGGCCGCGTGTAAAATTACCTTTAAATCGCCGGAAACCTGAAAATAGCAGTTTGCTAAGATAGCAAAGCACCAAAGAGATAAAAATAAACCATAAAGGAACAAAGATGGTTAAGGATGAAGAAGATTGACATGGATTACAAACGACGAACTTGAAAAATTTAGGCTAAACTTTTCAAGATGCGCAAACCTTAGCTCCTTTAATGTAGAGTAGAAGTTCTGTTCTGTGCGTGTGAAAGTATTTTAAAAAAGCATCACAAGAATTAATGGTCTATTAAATTTCATGGTAAAGAAGATACTATACGAAATTTTCTAAGGAAACGGCTATTAATCAATACTACAATGAATAGAAAAAGAGATTCCTTGGTTTACAATGGCTGTCCTATTGAAACGGTAACTTCAATCCAAACTACTGTTTTGTTTACGAGACACACCACAAACAGACCACACCAACTCAAATAGCAGTCTGTTTGCCGTCCATATATTAGACATTACCTTTTTTTTTTTTCACATCCGTTAATTACTCTCTCTTTCATAAACAACTCAACTTTTCCAAAAATCTCAAACGTTTGCGGGACCTCCCACTGCAAGCCTTTGATTGCAAAAAAAAAAAAAATCAAAACGGTAGAGATCGAACAGAGCTGTGTTGAAAAACACAGCATTCTTCTGTAATCCTCCTTTATATAGCACTTGATCAAGTTAATCAGAGAGAAAAGATATTCTCAAACTGTAAATGTGCTGCTTTCTCGGCGATTTTATTAAAGATTTCAAGTTATGGTGTACTGAATTCCAATTCACACCCGACAAGAAGCTTTTAAGGTATTGCCGGGCTCCTGCAGTTCATGTACGCAGCGGTTTCATGCCAGGAGCATGCGGTTGCCTCGCTGTTTTTCAAGCAGAAAGAATAACGCCATTCACAACCCAGGTAAAATGTCCCCAGTTGGTGTTGAGATACGTTGCATCCCTTCAACAGGTGATCGCAGTCTGCTTTCCCAGTGAAACAAGGCGTTATTTGGCACTTGCAGTTATGCGGAGAATACATTCCTCGGATTCCCGCGCGCTGTTCTTTAGTGAGCTCTGACCAAGGTTGAACCCAACTGCCTAAATTCAGCTGGATTGTCTTGCTCCCGACACTCCCGGCAAGAAAATACACAGTGCTGTTTTTTAGCTTCACTGAAACAGTGTGAGCTTTTACAAACAGGCCGATTTCACCATTGATGGTAATATTTTCACCGTGGACCGTCCTGTTTTCAGTGAGTCCAAGCGTTTTGCCTCCTTTGTAGATTTTCAGGATTTTTAGATCGTACACGCGAATGTGTTTGTACCCTTCTGTTGTCTGGTTCTTTGGCAAGACCAGGGCGCGAACCGCTAAAGACAAAAGAGCAAAGTTTCAGCCTTAATAGTTAACGTGATAAAATCATCCACTTAGTTGCTACACGTGTTATCAGTGATTGCCCGTGCTCATGAATATTATTTAAACAGAAAACGGGCCCCTCTGCGCTCTCCGATCTCCTAAAAAATACACATTTTTGTCCACACTGATAATCTCCAACCACAAAAGGTCATTTTAGATCGTTAAGTTAGATCAAGCTTGGGATCAACCGCGAAGCAAATGTGAGAAAGTTTTTGGTAAATTGGCGAAGGCATTTAAGAGCCCAAAATATTCACTCCTCATGAAGTGACTTTAAGCATTTACTGTATTCAGATTTTTTTCCTAGCCTCACATTTGCGGGTATAATAAAAGTTGTTTTGCTTTTAGCAAATTAATCTTAAGCTACCATTTTTGCTTTCGGTAGTTTAGCTTATTTTTAAAAAGTAGTATACAGGCGAAATGAGAGGTGGCCGCTTAACCCTGGGACGTACAAAGGGGGATGGAGCCAACACGCCCCCTCCCCGCCGCACCCAATAAGGTTTTTTCAAAGTTTTGAAAAGACGATTTACTCCAAGGGGCTGAATTTTTCGGTAGCTGTTCATTCATCCTTCGAGGAAATTTTGATATGTCAATTGTGTGTCCATCACTTTTGCATTTTTTCCAGTTTTCTTCATCAAATTCCAGAAAATCACTGATTTGTACATTTCATAAGCCTTGTGGCGCTTGATTTTGTATCAATTTTCTGTTATTTCTTGACTTTTTAGGAAAATAGTAAAATCCAAGATCACAACCAACAAAAATGGTATCATTTTGTAAACTGAAAGCTCGGGACTATCTAATCGATGTAAATTTATTTTGCTGTGCGCTAACAGAACGAAAACCCAGAGTGAGATTCCATCCCTCCCCTCCCCCCCCCCCCCCCCCCTTTTTCACCCAGGGGGGGTTGAGTTAGCTTTTTCGTCCCGGGGGAAAAAGGGGGGGTGTTTTTTTTT
>Ga0126338_10000222_pt1 | contig 26442 bp, 14 predicted proteins | sample OrbCmetagenome_2_FD_92529 | JGI IMG/M metagenome (GOLD analysis project Ga0126338, IMG submission 92529) | Coral microbial communities from Petempiche,Puerto Morelos, Mexico - Orbicella C C metagenome | ecosystem: Host-associated > Invertebrates > Cnidaria > Coral | place: Petempiche,Puerto... | reverse complement strand
GGTATATGGACAACGAAAGAGCGATGACGACGGGTCTGACCTCCCCATACCGAGCATTTGTTTTTCGTGGACTTGTCATTTCATGTTGTGTTGAAAGAACAAATCATTGGTCCAGCCAAATTATATTCCAACTAGATTTCCATGAATGCAGTGATGAAAGCCTCTACAGCATCTTAGCAGTCAGAAGCCTTCAACCCACTGCAACTCAGCCATGATCAAGTCATAAGTGATGTTTAGGTCACATACATCTGTGTGAACGAAGAACACCAGCAATCTAGAGCAACAAGATGGCATCATTGGCAGGAATCCTTGGGAGTGCAGCAAAGTATACATAAGGAAGAGTTATGCAGGAAAGAATGAAGCATCTTGGCAAGGATTTACATCTTATGCAAGTCCAGGAAGCTCTGCCATTTCTCTGGCCCCATTTTGCTTTGGAACAACTGAAGTTTACTGATTTAGGCTTTCACTGGTACACCTGCAGAGTCATAAGACTTCACTCTAAAAGCACTAACAAAGATGATGGAATCAAAATGTCTAAAACATCTGCACCAGGGTAATAGAAGACCAGTACATTTATGGACTATTGAAGAAAGTAGCCAGAAAGTTTAGGATCAAAGCTGAACGTCATGCATCTCCTGATGATTACCAACAGTTAGCAGTTGTAGCATCCCATGTTACTACCTCACAAGACAAAGGATTATGCTTCAGTACCCCCGTTTCACCACCATGACAAATAACCATCTTATAAAAAAACAGGAGTGATTACTTACCGATCAGACAGCCATATTCGGCGGTGTCGTTGCTAAGAAGTATTAAGAGAACTTCAAGTGTATTGGTGTCTGGAACACATCTTGCTTGAATTATGCTTGCCAAAACTTCTCCTTTTTTTCTTGTATGTTTCTGTGTAAAATTCCACAGGAAGGCTAGGAGTGTCTGCATTAAACTTTGCATCACCACAAAAATTATTTGTAAATGGAGTGACCTTTTCAAAAGAAAACATTAGCTGCATTGCTGTGCATGTGGGCTGAGTTGTTTGTGGAATTTTGTGTGTTATTACTCATTCTTTGTGGTTGGTTTGGTTTTGGTTAACATCTTTCTGAAATCTTCTCCAGAAGTCCAAGCTTACATCCCCAACCCCAACTGCTTGTGACTTTGACCTTAAAAAGTGATTCTAAACATTAGTCTGGAGATACCAAGTGAAATAGCCCTGTTTAGAAAAGTGAGTAATTGTCCTCAATGCACTGTATGGTTGAGCATGTCCTTAACTATTTGGAGATCTACAACAGTTTGTTATAACTTGAAAACAGCTAAACAGGATGCCTTGGTGAGGCTGCAATGACCAGAATCACAGGCGGCAAGGTTTTTCATTCAATATTGCAAGGTGTAACTGGTCAACGTTGTGTACATCAAAACTCAAGATTGACTGAGGCTTCAGTACAACCTACTTCAATTACACTAGTGTGCCCTAGTGGACTTTTGCTCAATCTCTTAGAGATGGTAATCAACTCTGTCAACAAAATGGTAAACTGAAAGAGCAATTACGACGGGTCTGATCTCTCCATTCTGAGACATGTTTTTTTCATGTACTTGTTGTTTCATGTTGTGTTGAAGGAAGAAATGATTGGTCAAGCCAAATTATATTCCAACTAGATTTCCATGAATGCAGTGATGAAAGCCTCTACAAGATCTTAACAGTCAGCAGCCTTCAATCCAGTTCATGGTAGTCAAAGCAAGATCAAGTCATAAGCGATGTTTAGGTCAGCTTTGTACGAACGAAGGACACCATTAGTCTAGCGAAACAAGATGGCATGATCTTCAGAGTGTAGCAAAGTATACATGAGGAAGAGTTTGTGAGCAGAGCAAGAGAGGACAAGAGAGTCTTGATTGCGAGAACAGCCAGGGAGTTAAGCAGAAACAACAGCTTGGAAGGGAGTTCTGGAGAATAGTGCAAGGCAGTGAGGAAAATCTCAGAGAAGAAGAAATGACAAGTTGCAGTAATCAAAAAGGAGAATGGTGGGGTAAGTAAACAAAAAGATGCCTGACTCTAATAGGGCTGAATCAACAATGTGGAGGTATTTGTTACAGAGGGTGTGACGACCCAATTGAAGAGCACAAGGTGGAGACAGATAAAATTGGCAAGATGAGCGCGACCCATTTAAGAGAAGCAGAGGTGAGGCCAGTGCTGAAGAAAAATAGTGGAAAGGCACCCAGAAATTGATGGGCACCTCATGATGAGTTGGGAGCTGTAAGTGAAAGGCCAAAAGGTTGGCACAAGACCCACATAAATGGAAGACAATAATGGATGCCCTATTCTCCCATGGGACAGAGGATTAGATGACGAGAAATTGATGAGATCACAACTGGGTTGTAGAAAACAGATAGCAGTGTGGTAGTAAAAGAACTGACAAGATTATTTAACAAGATATGACATGAGCAGGTACCAGACAAATGGAAGAAAGGATGGATACTTAAGCCACTTCAAAAAGATCTGAAGGAGTGTAAAAACTGGCAGGTGTAATGCAGCTAACTGCAGATAGGAAAGTAACGGTGGTAGTCATTAAGAGGATCCAACACTGAGTAGATAGTGCCCTTGAAAAGAAACGAACTGGTTTTTGAAAGCACAGTCAAACAAACATTTATCCTCCACAAAATCATGGAGCAGGTCGATGAATTTTGTCAATGCACTGCCAAGGGCCATGGAGAATCATGAACGCCAGTGGCATCTTTTATAAGAATGGTAAAGATCAGGCACAATGACTTAGAGTGCACAGTACTTGTTGAAGGAGAACAGACAAGATGGCTCAAGATCACCACTGGTGTTTGAAAAGGTTGCATTCATGTCAGGGTCCCTGTTGTTGCTTGAGGTTGACTACATGATTTCAAGAACAACCGAAGCCCAAAGAAATGACTCAAAACAACTCTTAAAGATTTTGATTTTTCTGACAGTATAGTCTTTGCTTCATTAAAGTACAGAGCAAGACTGGCTGGTAGAATATGCAGGAAGAGTGGGACTGAAGCTGAATGGTGGAAACTGGAAAGTGATGAGAGTGAATGAACAGAGAGAAGGTAGAAGATTGAAAATGAGGAAAGTGGAAGACATGAAAGAGTTTGTGTAACTAGGTGCGACTGTGACCAAGGATGGCGGAGGCATGGATGAGATCAAGAAACATCTAAACAAGGCACATGTTTTTTTTCAACCTGACTCACATCTGGAAAACACAGAGTATTGGTTGGAACAGGAGAATTAAACTGTGTAGCCAGTACTTTTGTACGGATGTGAAGACTGGAAAATAACAATAAGGAAAGAGAAGAGGCTGGGTAGATTCCATTTGACGTGCCTGACAAAGATCCTAAGAGTATGGTGGCCAAAACTTGTTAGAAGGAGTACCATATCTTAAATAACAGGCATGAAAAGATCAGTCATGAGGTCAAAGGGGAAGATGGAACTGGACTGGACATTTGCTCACATTGAAGAGGAGCCAGAACTGCAATGTGGCAATGGAGCTGTGTCAGCGTGTCGAAGCAAAGAGGAAAGTGGGTGACCAAACAAAACACTTGGGTTTTATCAATTTACAGATGTGCTGATGCTTTGCATCATGATGCTGCATAAAACTGGAGTTGCAAGAATTGCCTCTAGTTACCATGCTGTAGTAGACTTGTTGAGACCTGTTCCTCTGACTCATTTCCTCCGTGACTCTCTACTTTATACTCAACTTGCAGCTTCCTCTTCCTTGCAGCTTACTAGTGTGTTCCAAATCCCTGACTCATCAATCTCATTTTCAGGTGAAATTCTGTTGAGCAATGGATTAAGTGGAAAGTTTGATTTTCATGCATTTGCAATTTATAAAGCAATTAAAAAGGAAGGTGGCTGTATAATTCAAACTTCAATGGGATGCAAACCTGGGATAATGAGCTTCAGTCACTTAGGGAAGCTGGAAACTGAATTGAATTAGAAAGGAAATACTTCTGCATCAAATGAAACAAGACTACCTGAATCAAGAAAAGGTTAGTGTTTTCACTGATAAGCAAAAATTGAAAAAAGACTAGGCTTCAGTGGGATTCAAACACATGACCTTTGTAATAACCTTGTAAGGGTTGTCAAGATCTTTCCATGTATACATTAAGGTTTCAATTATTTCTTTACCATTGAGAGGCTGAAGTTAACTAGAAACAAGAGGATTGAATGGGATTCAAACCCATGAAGGTTTTCAGAGTCCTCAGGAATTCAAAGCCTTAATTCTTTTCTTCTGAAAAATTGGACAATTTGGTTTTGAAAAATTAATATGCAAACATCTTGTGAAACCAGGAAGTGAATTAAGTTATTATTGAGAAGACCTTGTGAAGTGAAGCAAGATATTCACTAAATGGTAAGTATTGGGAAAAACGTCAGTGAATAAAACACTCTGGAAACCATGTAAAGCATAAAAAATGCTTTATGAAAGTATAGAGAGTGATGGAATATTTCTCTAAGCAGGAAGGGGGCCTGTAAAGTTCAGGCTCCTGTGGGATTCAAACCATTGACCTTTGACTACTCAAGAACTCTCAACAATGTAATTTGTTTTAAGAAATTTGAATATCTTAATTCAAAAAGAAATTTCTTTCACCAAGAGGGAATCAATACATTTATGAGAAGCATTTGAAACTGAAGTCATTTCAAATATGTGAACTCAAGTTTCAGTGGAATTCAAACCCATTACCTTAGCAATTACTTGCAATCTGCAGGGAAGATCAGTATGATTAATTTGCATCTTTTTGATCAAAATTAACGTTATGCATGTTCTAGAAAGTTTGTTCTAGTCCTTTAGTGTACCAGAAATGTCAGCAGGTACCACAAAAAAGAATACAATCCTTGTCCAACCAAGGAAAAGACAGTTTCGAAACCACAGTTACTGACATGATCAGTCACGTTGGACAAGAGGCCTTAAGGTTTCCAGAGCCATGTCATAAATAGTGAGTCATGCCACACATTGGACAAGCAGACCTCGCTGAATTCTAAACCAGTGTTGGACAAGTCAGGTAAATTACAGTCAGCAAGGTACTTATCTATGATGTAGTTTAAAACTAGGAAAATTGGAGTGGAACATCAGCCTGTATTTCTTATTAAAGTTTTTAATTATCATAGATTCCATTATCAGAATTCAAGACCATAATGTCAAAAGAATTTGGTGTCATAACTCTAGCTCTGTGTTTCAGTCAATCAAATTAATGAAAAAACCTTTTATGTTTTACATTCCACCTGAAGTGGTCCTTCATGTTCCAATCCATTTTAGTTTTTTTCCTTAGTTCCTGATGGGCAAGCAGACAAGTTTGGTTTTATAGTCAGCTTCAGCTATACAAGATATTAGCTCCATCCACTAAACGCAAGATTTGACTCCGACCACTGATGTAATTGATTACTTGGCGAATTCCAGGAAAAGAATGATTTACTCAGACGAGAAGAGTGGAAACAAGTCAGTAAGAATCTGATGGAGGATGTTGGTCAGTGAAATTTCTTGTGGGTTGGGTGGGGAGGGTTAAATAGAGCTCTGGTTGAACCTTAAATCAAATTTCGGCCAGAAGTCAGTGTACTTCTGATTCGGCTTAATTAAATGTAGTTAATGTAGTCAGATTAGTTAGTTGGGACCCAGGTTTGGGATGGCTCCTCCCTTTAGCTTTTTTCATTGGGTTTCTTTTCAGGCTTTTCGGACAAGTTTTGGCCTTGCTTCACAGAACTTCGGCTGAACTTCGACTCTGCTTCAACACTACATCTGCTCTACTTTGACACTACATGTACTTCAGCTCTATTTCGGCACAATTTCGGCTCTACTTTGGCATAACTCTTGCTTTAATTTGGCTTTGCTGCATCTCCCTGCTTAGTTGCGCAATACAAAGAAACTAATTGATATGCACAAGTTTCCCTCAATGGCAGCGAGTCTAAGCTCTGTGATTGAGTGAAACTATTTAGACCAAAATCATTTCTTCAAACCATTTTGGCACTGAAGGTTCAACCAGACATTTACTTAATAAATATAGGTAATACTGGAGAATTTAAGTCTTTCAGCTGTTAGAGGGGACTATACATACACCTTTTTGCTAGGATCGTTCACAAAACCACTTAGGCCGATTGTCTGATGTCATAGTTTGGCAGTTTGATGGTTGCCAGTTAAAATTTTGGGCCATTATCTGTGTTTGCATTTTATGTTTTAAGTCAATATTGTCTTGCGACAGCAGTGTTTCATCTGTCAGCTAAATTTTCAGAAAGTCCTTAATTTTTTCAGAGTGTTTTGTAAGCTCTCAGTGTCAACGCTGGCCCACATGTTTGTTTTCATTTCAAACTCTTATTATAAGCCAATTGTCTGTCATGACAGTTTGTCAGCTGTCACCAAATTTTTGATAATATAAAATCTACATTGTGACAAGTTTGGAGAGGAGTTCCAGTGTGTACAAGCCATTGACCCACAGAAGAAAGGAAACAGGCTACACCATGGCATGAGGTATGTGGAACCTAGTTAGCACAGTATGTTGTATTACACTGGAATACACCATTTGTTTTCAGTCTTAGCTTTGGCCAAAATATCATTTGAACTATTTTTACCAAATCACCATACAGACTATATTAACAGTGTTTGGGATATATGGCTGAGATTGGAATGAGTGGTGTATTGAAGTGTTGAACAACATATCTCTATTTTTAGCTTTCGGTTCGGCTCAGTTCGGCGTTAAGTTCGGCTATTCATTCGGCTTTCGGCTTAGAACACAATAATTGGCTCAAATTTGGTGCACAAAGGCTTGGTTGCGACTATGAATCGTTAGCAGGCCACTTAATATGCTCATGTATCATCTGGGACACCTTGAGTGTTCCAATTGCAGTGCCAACTGGCACAGGAACACTTGAGGTTTCTATGGATGCTAAATTTTTCAAATAGGAATGCGCCCCTCCTTGATACTTACTTAGGTCCTGTGGATTAATGTAGAAATGATGTAATGGATACTTACTTACAATAAAACAAAAAAGCTTGTGTCTCTGTCATTTTCTTTAAATTTAGCTTCAACTTTAAATTACCATGTGTTTCTGTCAATTACTTTTAGATGAGAAATATTTAATAAGTTTATTTTTTCTGTAATTTGACCAAGCCCATTTTTGGGGGCGTACTAAACAGTCAATGCAAACATTCAAAAGCACTTTGCGCTATTTAAAACTGGAAAATTTCAGGCAGTGTTGTTCAAAATGTGTGCAAGTTTTTGAAATGAATGTCCTGAAGAATAATAATGATGTAACAAGAATGCCATTACTGGTAACAATAAAACCCAAAAAACTTGTTGTCTGTGTCATTTTCTTTAATGCTAACACATAGTGCTGTTTGCTAACAATTTTTATTTCAGGATCTTCAACTCAACAAGGTCTATTTTTGATGGTTACTCTTGTGTGTTCAGTGCTACAACAAAGAATTAATTTGGACAAAAAAGACAACGTCAAAATATAATATATTTTTAGCAGACTGGTCCATTTTCGGGGACTAGCTCATTTTCAGGAGCAATAACTTAACATTATCATAACTTAATGTTCACACATCGTGCTGTTTGCTAACAATTTTTATTTCAGGATCTTTAACTCAACAAGGTCTGTTTTTGATAGTTACTTTTGTGCGTTCAGTGCCACAACAAAAAATTAATTTGGCCGAAAAACAGACAGCATCAAAATATAATATATTTTTAGCAGACCGGTCCATTTTTGGGGACTAGCTCATTTTCAGGAGCACTATCGTAACAACATTATCATAACTTAATGTTCACACGAGTGCTGTTTGCTAACAATTTTTGTTTCAGGATTTTCAACTCAACAAGGTCTATTTTTGATAGCTACTTTTGCTTGTCCAGTACTATAACAAAAAAAATTTGGCCAAAAAAAGACAACGTCAAAATATAATATATTTTTAGCAGACTGGTCCATTTTCCGGGACTAGCTCATTTTCGGGAGCAATAACTTAACATTGTCATAACTTAATGTTCACACATCGTGCTGTTTGCTGACAATGTTTATTTCAGGATCTTTAACTCAACAAGGTCTATTTTTGATAGCTACTTTTGCTTGTCCAGTGCTATAACAAAAAAAAATTTGGCCAAAAAAGACAACGTCAAAATATAATATATTTTTAGCAGACCGGTCCATTTTCGGGGACTAGCTCATTTTCGGGAGCAATAACATAACATTATCATAACTTAATGTTCACACATCGTGCTGTTTGCTAACAATTTTTATTTCAGGATCTTTAACTCAACAAGGTCTATTTTTGATAGTTACTTTTGTGCATTCAGTGCTACAACAAAAAATTAATTTGGCCGAAAAACAGACAGCATCAACATATAATATATTTTTAGCAGACCGGTCCATTTTCGGGGACTAGCTCATTTTCAGGAGCACTATCGTAACAATATTATCATAACTTAATGTTCACACATGAGTGCTGTTTGCTAACAATTTTTGTTTCAGGATCTTCAACTCAACAAGGTCTATTTTTGATAGCTACTTTTGCTTATTCAGTGCTATAACAAAAAATTTATTTGGCCAATAACAGACAACGTCAAGATATAATATATTTTTAGCAGACTGGTCCATTTTCGGGGACTAGCTCATTTTCGGGAGCATTATCATAACTTTTTGCCATGTATACGCTAAAATCTGAAACAATTATACAGGTACTAACTGAAACTTTTAACAGAGATGTTGTAGGTAGACATGGTCACCAGCATGATGTCATTAAAGCTAATATATGAAGAGACAGAGAGAGGACAAGAGGTATAAAAACACCATATTTCCTTCTTCAGACATGGTAAGTCATAAGAAAAAAAAATTGTGACAACTCAATAACATTTTTGTTTAAGTTTGCAGACCTGCACCTACTTAATGTCAGACAAATCCAGGCATGAAGAAACAGATCCTCTGATCTAAAGGGAAAGAAAAGGTAAATTATCAATAGTGATAGGAATTTAGGTGAGCAGAATTAGCATGATAAGTCAACTGTCTGTTTAGAATTCAAGTAAAGTCATACCATTTTTCAGCAGTGCATAAATCGGGCTGATGTGGTTCAATTGTCTCTGAAAACAGGAAAAAAACAACTTAACTTTTCAGTAGAGTATTATGATTGAAACATAAATCAAATGTCTATGGAGGATCAAAAAATGTTTTTCAGTAGTGCATAAACCTATGCACTGTGAGTCAATTGATAGAAAGATTGCATTATGAGGGATTTGATAATCAGAGGTATTTCAAACACTAACCTTGAACAGTTTACCACAATAGTTAATCAGCCATGAAGACTACAGCGTACCTCCACAAGCCTTGCTTGTACTTTGATCAGCATCACAGGAAAGATCCATTGTGACCAAACAGGCAGGGTTTTCGTTAATATTTGAAATAGCAGGAGAGTAGTGTAAAGTAACAGGAGAATGATTTTTTAAAAATAAAAAAATGGCTACAGGCCTTTGAAATTTAGCCGGAGAATTCTCCGATCCCCGATGCCTAATGAACACCCTGAACAGGTGTAGTACAACAAAACAGAGGGCATCTTATCAACCTAGTAGTTAAAAAAATTCAAAAAAGGGTTAATTGCCTGCTGAGAAGGGAAAATTATACACCCTTTTAAAAATAATGCAAGTAGGCTAAGTGCATTGTCTGTTGTGGGAGTCAAAATTAATGCAGTCACCCATTTTTTACCAGTATAAAAATGATGCAATTGTGATCAGTTAATTGTCTGGTATGGAGGAAAAATAACACAGAAAAAAACCCAACAGTGTACAGAAAATACAAACATGATTGACTGTTAAGAAAGTAAAATAACACACCAATTTCAATTAATTACACACATTTACATTATCATTTGAGTGTTTTATAGTATTTACAGGTAGCTCACATTAACCTTGAATGACACTTGAGAACAGTTGGAGAGCTGTGCAGACTTCAGCTAGCAGACCTCTGCGAGCAATGCTGGTACAAATCATAGACTTCGAAGCTCAAACCATCCTAACCACTGGACCAATGTGACAGGATATTAAACAACCTTAACCAAGCTGTCGTACAGAAGCCAGAAGGAGCAGATCATGTGCACTAAAGGCATCCACCTTGGAGTGTTGATTGATATCCTCAATTGATACCCTCGATCGACCCTCGGTTGACACTCGATTGACACAACATCGACATCTCTGTCAACAGTCAGTCAAGAGTCGACTAACTTTCAATTGATTGATATGAGTCAGTTGATAGAGTGTTGACCGAGTACCAATTGGGATGTTGATCGAGTATCGATCGAGATGTCAATCAAAAGCATAGATCGACAATCAACCACGGATGCCTTTAGTGCACATGAATATGGCCTAGTTGAATCTGTCCAGCAGTTAAAACCTACTCAAAATGCAGACCTCTTAGGTTTTACATTCAGATGAACATGGATTTGCTGTGGGTCAAGGTGCATCCCTTTTCGTCAGCTAATGGATGCAATTAAAGAACAGTCAACATCTGCAATTAACCTGCAAATCCAAGATGTACCTATAAGGAAGCACCATGTAGATGATACCTACAGGGAGAACTTTTACATGCACTGCCTTACTTAAATGTCTACCTGTGACACCAGTGATGGATGCAATAAGGAGCACAACAAGGAAGTACATGTACATCACCGTCTGCCATTTCTGAGTATCCCCGCTGACACTGGCAACTATCTGCTTTGGAACATCTCAAGATATTTCAGAAAAGTGTAAGTATTTGCACCTTACGTAATTAAATTATTTATCTATAACTTCCTATTGGAAAGGAGGTCACGCCTTTAAAATTCTGACTTTGATAGGATTGAAACCAATGACCTAAGTGTGAGTGCTTGGTAGGATTGTTTTCTTTCCCTTGAGAAACTGGAAGACTTAAGTTAAAAAACCATTTGGGACAACGGGAAAACATAAAGGGGACCTAACCCTAATTCTTTTTAACAAACAGGAACAAGGCATGTAAAATTCAGGCTTTTGTGAGACTCTGTGAAGGCCATGACCAATCAGCATTTTGCATGAGAAAGTTATTTAATATTTGCATCACATGTCATCAAAAAGTAAACTACTACATGTTCTAGAAAGTTTGCATGTTCTAGTCTCTCAGTGCCTCTGTGTAGCAGAAACATCAGCTGGTAGTATGAGTACTAACACTTGTGAGTTGTATACCATGGAATATCACGCGAGTCACCCGTTTTTTCTTGGAATACACATAAGCCTTTAGACAAGTGTGTACACCAAGAAAACACAAGTGACAATAAGTGGGATATTCCATGGTCTACCACTCAAAACCTTGCACAACTATTTTATACCATGCCCTAGAAAATACAGAGGCCAAAACAATCAATATGACATATGCGCAGCGCACAAGGGGAAGGTTGGGTGTAATACCATTGAATATACAATGGCTGGACTTTCCTGTATCCTGTTTGGCTGTATTTTCTACAGCATGGTATAGAAAAGAAGGATCATGTTTACTGTAGGTGGTATTGACTGACACTATGAACCAATATATCGACCAACAGTTGGTTGAGTGTTGCTTGAGTATCCGTCAAGTATCAGTCGAATGTCAGTCAAGTATTGGTCAAATGTTTGTCAAGTATTGGTTGAGTATTTGGTCAATAAGTCAGCCATTACTTGACCGATACTCGACTGATGCCCAACCAACACTCGACCGATACTCAACTGACACTCAACCAACTGTCAGCCGATATATTGGCTGGGTATTGCTCAACACTCGTTCAATACTTGGATCAGCTATCAACAGACTGTTGGTCGATATATCAATCGGTAGTGTTGATGAACACTACCTACAGTAAACATGATCCAAAAAGAATACAGTAAACACTGTGCAGTCAGTCACATCGGACAGGCAACCAGAGAAAAGACAAGGAATCTACACCACAGTTATTGAGCTGATCAATCATGTTGGACAAGCAGGCTGAAGGCTTAACTGAGTTGTGAGTCATGTCACCCATTGAACAAGCAGCTTTGAGTCAGATCAACAACTTTATTGGCTGGATTCTAAATCCCATGCAGAGCACTCAAGATGGACAAAATCATGGTTATGACAGTCAACAAGGTACTGTTCTGTACATGATGCAGTTTAAATGTAGAAAATGTGAATTGGATTGCCTTGTCTCCTTCCTTTTGGAGCTCAGCCCTTGTTATTAAAATGAAAACCAAAACATCAATTAATTGACATGGTCCCAACAATTAGCTCTGTAACAATTAGCTGAAACTTAAAATAATAATCTACATCCATTTTTCATTTATATAGATATATCATACATTGTTTGCAAATTTATTCATTTCTGGACTTAGAGATCTGTAACAAATTTCTGATTACAAAAAACGACATTGCTTTCCAGACATTAATTTTTAGCACCTTTTTTTTTTTACCCCATCCACAGTTGACAAGTTGCATCAGTGGATAACATTGCAAGCTTTCATCAAGCCTGTCATCAAGCTGATGGTGTTTTCTTCTATTGCCATCTTCACAAGAGATGATTAACCACAACAGACCAGTCAGATCAACCTGAAAGTGATATGAAAGCAATAAACTCGAGCAGGCTATTGTTCAATGAAGGTACAAAAATGTTGTGTCATGCTCGAACCATTTCATAATTGAGATTCTTGATGAGCACCTTGCATTGTGTAGTTCCAGGGAATTTTTGTACCCACCTCAAAGAAGGTAATTGGAGATTGTTGGAGGGTGGGGTTTCAAAACCCAAAGTAAGAAAAAATAGTAACAATGAAGCAAAATTAGAATTTCCAGACAGTCGGGGGTTAAACCTACAGTGGAAGACTATGAAATATTTCCTGAAACAACAAATTCAATAACACTATTTCTGCCCCAAAGTGCAAAATTGATCTCGTGAACTCTTTTAGTCATGTTATCACATACGTTACTTAAGTTAAGGCAGCTTATAGGACTTGCAACATTTATTTTCAACTGCCAAAACAGCCCACTGCCATCTCAATGTTGCCTTGTATCTGTGCAGTGCAGGTTTCTTGAATTAACCATTACTGAGAAAAGGGAAGGAGAAAAAAGGCTTGACTGTTTTAACAGTTGTGATGGGGTTTGTACAATGTACGTCAATTCCAGGCACTATTCCAATCTATCTATTCCAAATGCACTCACCTCAGATCGGATATAAAGGTATTACTTAGACTTGTGGTAAAGAAACCAATCTGATCCCATTGAGGCATTGCTCAATTAACTTTGGCTAACATGTCATCTGGCACACACTGCTAATGCATTAGCTGACGACAAGACACTGATACACTAGCAATGAGAACGAAAATAATGTCAGCCAGTTTGTTAACAGTGATGATGAGATCATAGAACTTGCAAGTTTTCTAGGCAAATTAATTAACCAGATTTCTTTCATCATGTTTTTTCCCCAGACGTGACCACAGATAATGGCAAACAGTCAAGGGGCACATTACTGGCTTGATCTGGTATGATGATCAAGTTACTGAGCTGTCTTGAATGGAACATACAGGCCTGTGGAAAAGGAGACAATACAAAACTTCCAGGGAACTGCTTTAAAATTATTGTATTGGATATAAGTCATGGACATTGTTGATGGTAACAAATACTGTTCAATTTAATTTGAAGGGAGTTGAGACGGACAAGATGAATATTTTGAGATTTTGTTTCAGATCTACTGATAGGTCTATTTATTCATTCTAAGGTTCCAGTGGAAATCAAGGTCTGTTAAGTCTGTACAGGTGTTGTCTAGGTTTGGCTGCAAGTTCTAGTGTCTTGTTATTTTTTTCAGTAAAACTATCAAATCACAAACAGTCTCAGGTCATAACATCAAATGAAACTTCTAAATAATATCCTAATGCCAAGAAATCAAAGCTAAATAATTGGAAATGATAGTTTCAATACTATTATTCACAAAAAATAGTTTGATTTTAAAGACAATGTGAAAGCTTATTTTTTAATTTAAATAATAGTTTGAAAGCTATTATTTAAAATTGAAATAGCTTGTACTGAAAGCTACTAATTTTGAGAAATAGTCTTTGAAGCTATTGTTTACAAATTATAGCTTTTCAACAGGCGTTTCTTAAAATTATGATTGCTTAAATGATGCTCTTATTTAGAAAACTCATTTAATATTATACCTGAGTATCTAGGTGATTAGATTGCCCTACTGAAAAAAGAACACGACACAGATGAGCTTATAAGCCAAATCTGGGCGAGACTGAAACAGATTGAAGTTGAGTTTGATTTCTGCCTGAGCCCGAGAGTTTTTAGACTTCAATTCCAAATTTTAATTGAGCTATGATCATTATTACATAGTTATTTTCAAAATACATATAGTGAACTGATGTAGTTCCAACTCTCAAGAATATCAAACTACAATTAATAATTGAAAATTCTGAACTTGGGACATTATGAGTTCTCCTTCATTTGCTTATTAAGCTGAACTAATCTTGACACATAACCCTAATCAGTAACTTAACAGACTAACTACAAATGATTATAGTAACCACTATAATAATTTATTACATATATGGGGACTTCCTGGTGTTCCTGAGTTCAGATTAAAGGAACTGAAGAAACCTACAAACCTTAAGATCCATGTAAATCAAATCAAAAATGATGATTTTTTTAATCCAAGTAGAATAACATCAAAAGTCAGTAATTTTTTTATGAGTTGTATTTTGTATTTTTAGAATTTGAAATGATGTAAACTAAAATATAACAATCAGAATGTATGTATAGCACTAGAATTTGTGTGTACATGTTCATGTTTAAATTGCTGGACACAAACGCAAGATTAAGTTTGAAAAACTTATCATTTAGGCTTGAGGGGGCAAGTGTTTGGAGTTGGGAGACAGGGGCTTGGATTTGGGAAACAGGGGTTTGGGGAGCAGGGGTTTGGATTAGGGAGATGGAGGCTTGGATTTGGGGAACAAGGGTTTGGAGTTGGGGGATAGGGGTTTGGATTTTGTTGGCAGGTTTGGAGTTACGTTGGGGGAAAGGGGCTTGAATCTGGACAGAGGTTTGGATTTGGGGGACAGGGACTGGGTCAGAGGTTCAATCAGGTTCAGTTGGGTTTAATGGTTTTGGGGTTGTCCCTTCAGATAAGTTTTTTCAAACTCAATTGAGTGTTTGTATCAAGCTATAAAAACACAGCATGGCCAGTTTCTGCTTCTCCTGTGAAATAAGAAAAAAAAAAGAATTAATGTGATGTTGAATAACCATACTTTGTTTACTTAGCCTTGAACAAATAGTGAATCAAAATAGTGGTTGTATGTATTAAATCTATTGTTTTCTTAATTGGCAATACATCATTGGATCATTGTTGCTAGAGACATCTCTCTGTTATGATCTGTATAATCTGTGCGAATAAAAATAGTCTACTTGTCCAAATTTACTATAGTGTGTGAACCTGATTCAATGGGAAAGATGACCAATCATCTGTTAACTCAATTCGCTGACAGACTGCAAATTTGGTTTCATTTTGCATGATTATTTAGCAATAATATTAAATAAGTCACAGCACTTCTAAAACACAGCTGATTTATACAGATATTTGGTCATTTTTTCTGAGCAGTTGAATGTAAACGAGCTCTGTCAAAATAAAATCATTATGTTGCTACATATTATTGCGTTTTTGTTTTTTGTTTTTTTTTCTTCAAGTTATGTTAGAATAAAGTGAACAATGGCATCAATTTTGTTGTCTTAATTTCAATTTTGTGGACAAATATGCACCCATTAATGGGGTCAAGCCAGAGGAGGACGAGAATGGCAGGCCAATCATATGCGGGGAGAATTGACAGCAATTAACTGCCTTTGACCATTTTAGTGGACATATGCTAACATATGGAGCATTTAATGAGCAGTTAGCCATCTGCAAATTCCTGGGAATGGGGTGTTTAAACAAATAAAATTTGACCGAGGTTCCCATGCGCCCCTTCCACTCTAGCATAACATTTACAGGCTAAAGGGATTTCCGTGAAAGATTGGCTCGGGGCTACCCTTCAAGACACATTCCTTTCTCTTTCTGCTCGCTTAGAGACGAGAAGGGAATCTCTCTCGCAGGGTAACTCGGGGCTTCTTTATGTGCAAATTATGTGATTTCCAGTTTAGTCGCCCGCATACAGACCCGGGCATACAGACGTCTCTTATTTAGGAACACGAGACGACTGTACGCAGATACCTAGTAGCTTATATATAGATTGCTGTTTTTTTGTCAGCAATAATCCCAGAAATAAGCTTATCTTTAATACGAGGCTGTCCCAAACGAGTAACCTGGAAAGCAGTGAAGTTTACCTTCATTAACATGGTTTCGTCATTTTCACATGAACGATTTGCGTACCTCGATTACGTCTTCGCGCTATCTGGGGGCCATCGTTCGTTGATGGGTCATAAAACCTTGTACTCGTGCATTCCTGCAGCAGCACGCTCACCAACCGGGGCTATGCACAGGCTAGGAGATCGAAGGGACCTTAGCCTCCAGAATAGGCGAAAAAATTTTAGGCGAACAGAGGCGAAAGCGAGGCGAGTCGCGCGCGAGGGGAAGAGCGGCGTTATTTTTTTCGCGCTCCTCCCCTAGCGCGCGACTCGCGCTTCGCGCTCGCCTTGCTTTCGCCTCAGTTCGCCTAAAATACGCAAAAAAAAAATTACGCCTGTTCCGCAGGGTAAAGGGACCTCTGCTAACAGTGTACGGTTGGTTGCCGCCATTTTAATGATTTTGAACGTTGCCGCAAAAACGATCCCAGAAAGGCTCGCGAGACTAGATGACCAACAGGAGCTTGGTAACCAAATTGGGTATTCCCGCGTTCCCGCGCTGCTTCTAACCTCGTCCCCAGGGCCTTCTCCACTTTTCAAAATGGCGGGGACCAGGGTTGGCGCTGCTTCCACGTTTTCTTACCGCGTCAGTAGTGGCGACCAAAAAATCGGTATATACTTCATGGGTGTAGTTTACATGAGGTAGAATACTTGGTGCACTTACAGCATTCACCCCGTGAAGTATATACCGCACTGGACACAACGAGATATCCCGGATGAGTTGAACCGAGAATATTGGACACTAGTTTGAACAAATCAAAATGGCGGATGAGTCGGGAGAAACGAACGAAGACATTCTTTCCAAAAAACCTACTTGCACTTTCTTTAAGAAGGTAAACAGGAACAGAAATGTGCGTAAGAGAAAGGTAGAAAAGTCAGATAGCGAAGATGAGGATGTCACGACGGTGATTAAGAAGGAAAAGAAGCCCATTTCCAACCCATTGTTCCAGAAGACAGATGGATTCGATTCCAAGTCGAAACTTAAAGTAGAAGAGGATGAAATCGACGTTTCATTCAAATCAACGCGCTCTGCTATGCGAGCTGGTCCAGAAGACCTCGGAGCAACAGCCGTTGTAGAGATCGATACAGAGTTCGATCGAGATGCACAAGCTTTGTTTGAAAAGAGTTTGAAAACGAACGAAGAGTTGAAAAACGTGGAGAAAGATGATAAACAGTATAAAGGATTAAACAATTACATGACGTTCTACGAGAAAAAGGGAAATGCGCAAGGAAATGCTGCTAGTGGAATGGTCAGGTAATTGGTTTATAACTATGGTGAACTTTCCTGGACATACAGGGGAGGGGTGGGGTTTGTCACCTCTCTTCTTGGAATCTAGTCAAACAAACACAGTGAAACTGAATTTCAATATGAAAAACATGATCCAGTTTGAAAATTTGGCTTTAGCTGAATTGGATATGCCTGGGTGCAAAAATATTTCTTAGAACGAAAGTACAGAAAGTACAGAAGAAGCTTTTGTGCTAGTGGGGACAGCCGGACATAAGCATAAGCATAAAAATATCAAAACCTCGCATTCTTCTTATGCTTATGTCGCTGTCCAGAGGAGACATGGTTGACATAAGTATAAGCATAAGCATAAGCAAAAGACTTTCAGCCAATCAGCTGGTGCTTTATACCTATGCTGACCTTGTCCTCACTGGGCATAACAGCGATATAAGCATAGGCAGAAGGCTGATGCTTATGTCGCAGCTGTTCCCACTAGCGCATATGCTTTTTACATTTATGCTTGTGCTTATGCTTGTGTTGCAAGTGAGGACCTGGCTTAACTAACTGACTGACTGGCCAACCAACCAACTGACTGATCGACTGAACTAATTACTAGTTTGTCACACAAACATGATGATTTTTTTATAGGCTGTATCTGTAGATGGGATTTAAAGCTAAAAGGCTTGTGGGGTCGTTTTTACTACAACTAACTATTTATAAAAACTTTAACAGTAAGAAACCTACACTAAGAATCTAAAATCATGTACATATGAATTCTTCAAGTCTAAAGTTGACTATGGAGCAAAGTGACCAGATGCTAATAGGCTGTCACTTAGATACTTGAAAATAGTTTTGTAACTTGAGAAAGTTGTGCTTGGTCATGCATGATACTTTCTGAAAAGAAGTATTGCTGGTGAATGACGTTTTGACAACCTGTGTAATACTTTCGTTTCAGTGTATGAGACCAAACTTTTGAAGAAAATCTGTGATTTTGGAAGGAATCTCTAATTATTTTGACACTTTGCTTTTAGACAAGGACCTATCAGGGCGCCAGCTAATCTGCGTGCAACAATTCGTTGGGATTACCAACCAGACATATGCAAGGACTACAAGGAAACTGGTTTTTGCGGCTTTGGAGATAGCTGCAAATTTTTGCATGATCGCAGTGATTACAAGCATGGATGGCAGCTGGAGCGTGAATGGAAAGAAGGAAACTACAGCAAACAAGATCCGCATGCGTATGAAATAGACAGTGATAATGACGATGACCTTCCATTTGCCTGTTTTATTTGCCGGGAATCATTTAAGAATCCGGTTGTTACCAAGTGTAAACATTACTTTTGTGAAGCATGTGCTCTAAAACATTACAGAAAAAGCAAAAGGTGTTATGTCTGTGGTGTTCAGACTAATGGAATGTTTAATCCTGCAAAAGAACTTATAAAGAAGATGAAGGCCTTGAAAGATGATGAGAAGGAGAAAGTGCAGGAGGAGGAGGATGATTCAAACTGAGCAGAAAGAGAAATTATTAAAAGTTTTTTTTTGTTGACCTTTCAGGGTGTAAAAAAAATAGATTTGCCTTGCAGAATTGTTTAAGTTAGTGCACACTTCGTTTTCTCTATGGCGTCAATTTACCTGCCAAGTAAAAGTCCAAAGTGTTACCAGCCTTTTGGGCAAGTGTTAGATAAAAGCTCAGAGGGATCCACAAGCCCTGGGGTATTAGACAGTATTTTCTTTACCCACAGCTGCCCTTGTATCATTTTTATTGAATGCTCCACTCATTTGGTAGAAATCACAGGCCACAGAGAAGCATTTTGAGTTCTAACGAGTGAATGTTTTGAAATGGCTGTGGTTGAAAAAGGTAGCCATTAGCCTATTCAAAACTTTGTCACAAGAAAGAATGTTCATTTATAGTCAAAACAGCCGAAGGGTTTCACCATGCAATAAAAACCAATGCTTAAACCAATTATATTACTTTGAGTCTTTAATGAAGGAATTTAAACTTCAGCTGATAATACACTCATTCAATTATCATTCAAATATCAAATAGTTGTGAAATGTTATTGATGAAAAAGTATTTCTTTCAATGGCTGTGATGGAGGTTACAGCATGTCAAGAAAACAATGTGGAAATTTGAGTCATTGGATTAAAATTCAGGGTTTACTACTCTGGTGTTGACAGAAATTTTCATAACCATATCTTTTATGAGTTTGTGCTTTTACCAGGCTGTCAATCGAGGTCATAGAGTATGCAAGCTTTCAAACTAACTGCTTTTGGAATTGTAACAGTTTCATTAGATGTGAGAATTGTGAACATTTTATTTTGCGTGTGTATCCCAATTTCAACTCTCACCCATTTGTGTATTGTGTATTTTTTTCTGGGCAAGGTCACCATGCCCCTCCCCCTTCTGGAATGAAGGTGCTTGTAAGTCTATGGGGGGATGACAAGTCCATTATCGAGGAGCCTGAGACTTTTGTTGCCTTTTTGTTAATTGAGGTTCCAGAGATGGGTGTGTAAAAGAAATTTGAGATGGCAAGACCAAGATGAAAGACCATTTGGCACCCTTTTGATAGCGTGGGAGCTCAAAAACTGTTTGAGAATCCGACAAAAGTTTGGGGAAATGCTTTCTGTTGTTGCTAATAGTAATTAGTAATTACTGGTAAGTTTTATTAGCTACAACGGAAAGCATTTTCCTAAACCTTTTGACAGATTCTCAAACAGTGTTTGAGCTTCCTGTCTATCAAAAGGGTGCCAAAAATTTAATGGTCTTTCAAAAACATCTCTCTATATTATTGTTGACTGACAGGTACCTGGCAGAAAACACTGGGATGTATCAAAGGGTTTTTTATTACTGCTCTTTTCATGTTCCAAAGACACTGACATCTGAAGGTTAATGTTGAACATTACTCTCTCTGATAGGCCATTTCCGAGTTGCCTTGTGGCCGAGCCTTGGTGCAAAACCTATTATGTGAAAAATGAGTTTGATTTACATGAAAATGAACACGTAGGCAGAACACATTTCCATATGAATAGTTTTGCACAAAGACTTGTTTTGACACAGAGGCAAAAGCCAACCCAGAAGTGGCCTATTGACTGTTGCTAAGCATCAAACAATGAGGGACATTTGATGGGTCCCTGAAGTTCTCAAAAAGAGCTTTGCCATGAGAATATAATTTTTGGACTCCTGGTGTCAAATCCTAGACCTTGACTATTGAAGAGGATGAACTGAGAGTATCGAGAGAACAATTTACTTCAAATTTCGTGTTATAGTTAAGCAGAACAAAAATAGGTTGAGAATTTAAAAATAACTTTTGAGCTTGGGAATGATATTACCTTGAATTAAGCTGCAAAATTCCAAACATTACATCAAGCAAATCTGATAATACATACAACCACAGTAAAGAAGATTACATTTTCAACTAAAAGCTTGATTTCAGGAAAACTCAGAAAGCGATATATTTTAGTATATTGATGTTTTGTTTCAACTTGGAAATGTTTATAATGATATAAAAACAAGGATTCAGTTTGAATTCTGCTTGTGCATATGTCTTGTCATAGGATTAAAGAATAGAACAATATCCCTTGGTGTCCTCTTTTCAAATGAAATATCTAAATTTAGGTTCACTTTGATTAACTATTTGTTCTTTGTGGGTAATTAAAATATTTACTGGTGCTGTGTTATTTATTTGTTGCGACAGTTTCCCGCAAAAATTAAGCGTGATTGAGAATCGTGAAATGTGATTGGCTAACCCCATGTCGGGCGATGTTGTTCGTGGCTTGTGTCTCACGTCAACTCCAGCCGCTTCATTCTTCAGACAATCGCGAACACCTCTCTCGCAGGGGTTGTTTTTAACTGTGCCCAGCTGTGTTTAGAAAACATGAGGCAAACAGATGATTGATAAGCGGCTATAAGCGATTAAGAAGAGGAGAAGAAAACGTAAATCAGAAAATTAGTCATCGGAGAGCGCTTAATTCATTTGGTATGCGAAATCTGTTCGTGATCGCCCCGTTGTGGTACTTCTCCACTACCACTTTCCACGGAGGAGAAACAACATATTAGGAATTCTAAAGGCTATCAAATGATAGCTTATAAGAAGGTAAGAGTATGCTTCTTTTCTAACACTGTAGCAATAAGGTTTCTTGTTTTAATAAGGTAGTTTGTTTCCCTCTTGAATTTTGTGTTAAATCAATATTTTGCGGTTTGATCTTCGCTATGCAGCAAAGACGAAAGGTTGACCCAGTCAAGCAAATTTTGGCTCGACTTGACGAAAAGCAAAGCAAGGTAAAACATGAAAAATCCTATAATTACGCGCTTTAGATGTTGTTTTCTTTATTTTTATCGTCATAATCAATTATAATCCCTGTTGAGCGCTTTCTTTGTTCTGCAATCTCGCTGTGCTACTTTCATTTTGCTGGTTTGTTTCCTTCAGACGTCCTAAATAATTCACCCTTCCCAAGAGAAATAAGCTTAACTCGGCAAAATCCTAAAACCAAATAAATCCTTTAGATTTTTGCAATTGTTCGTATAATTTTTGCATGTTTATACCTTGGACAACCGGGCAGTTTCGCTTCGTAAGAAAATTACAGGATATTAGATTACGTTAAGTAGCCATAGAAACATGATACTCCTAAGCATTTTGCATATAAGCTTATTTGCATATATTGTGGGAATCAAGCATAAAACACTTTCTAATTATTTTAAAAACTGTTTCAGCAGTAAAGAAGTAATGTTGCTTGTAGACTGGGTTATTTTTTGTCTCTAGTTATTTTAAAAAAAAAAAACCACAAAAATGTGGGTAAAAGATAAAAATTTAAAGAAAAAATGAAAATCTCTTCAAGCCTCAGTAAACAACAATACCAAAAATATTTACCACATTGCATTACATTCGGTGATTTTCTATTTGTATTTTGTTATGTATCTCTAGTCAGGATTGTCTTTATACTCAAGAAATGACATCCATAAATCAGCAAAAGAGGAAGCTCTGCCAATGGTACATCCATTTAATGGTAGGAAGTATGCATATTAATCATGTAACTGTTCTTAGCTTGAGCTGTTCATAGAACTTACCATAACCAGATGCCAACCTGGGAGATCACTAAGTCTAAAAAAATATGTTGTTAAAAGCAGAAGAGCTCTGCCGATAATTTAAACCTCTTTTGCTCCTTAGCTCAAATGTGGCCATAAAACCTTAGGGAGCTACCTTTAGTGCTTCACTTTGTTCTGGGTGATTTGGTGACTCGTCTGGAGACTGGTACATGTTGATAATGTTGGTCTGCGTCGTGCTTATGACATTTTTGTTCAGGCATGCACAGAAATCAAAATTTTGAGATGGTTTTTGGATGAGAAAGTGACCTACGTCTTACATTTTTTTTTTTTTTACTTTTTTTTTGCTTTTGCTTTTTCTCCTTTTCTTATCTTTTTGCTGCAGTGATTGACCCTCTATTGGGCTTGCTTCCAGTTCAAAAAATTCTGAGAAAGCACTATCAAGATGGGCAATCTTTACCATGGAATAGCCATGTGTAGTCACAGGAAATTTTGCTCTGATTTTTTCACTCAAATTTCTGAGCCGATCACTCTGATCTGGGTATCATTAGAACTTGAGTATAGATAATGCCAAATCTGGTCAAAGGTGATGATGTCAGAAGTGGAACAAAGGCCAATGTTCGTCATGGTCGGTTACAGACGGCACAAGAGTCAGCAGGTTAAAAGGATGCAAAAATCCTTTGATGGGGATATATTTAGTTTATATTATATTTGTAAAGCACAAATCAAGTTCTTCAGACCCTTTATGTACATCAAAATGTTTGAGCATACCATGTTTCTATCGAGTTTTAGTGTGAATCTACTAGCGTTCTATCATGAATGCCGTTCTCTGATTGGCTACGCTAATCACTATATATTCCATTCTGTGATAGATAGTGAGTAGCGTAGCAGTGTGCCCTTGCTAGCAAAATGACGGCCGCTTCTTGGCATTTTCAAAGTGCCTGTGAAGAGGATTTAGATGAAGTTTTGAACGACTCGTAGATTCACACTAAACCAATTAGATTATTTGCTCTCAATTTCTATGCATGACAGCTGTCTCAGGCTGCGCCCTCGTCAACTATCATTCGATAGAAATCTTAAGCTCATAATCTAATTGTTTAAAAAAGTACACAATGGGAAGTTTGGGAGAATAAGAAATGCTGTGGGGACACAAGCTACCAAAGCTTTTCCAAGGTCTCCCAAACTTCCACTTTCTGTTAAACAATTAGCTTATGAGCTCGAGATTTCTATCGCCTTATCCCATTATTGTGTCTGTGTTTTTATGTCTTAGTCTGTTATTCTGTAGTCCTCTTTGTTCAGCTCTAAAAATTATACTAAAACAATAATTATTCACCTCAGGCTCAGTGAACATTGGTGAATATTCACCTTGACTCCATCTCGGTAAGTATTCACCAATGTTCACTTCACCTTCGGTGAATAATTGATAAACAATATTACTAGCCTAGCCTCTCTAATCATGTAGCAGTTAAATTTTGTATTTCTTTCTATATTTTCAGTTTCTTGTTAAAGTATGTTAAGTAATATATGACCTTTTTTCTCTAATTTGTTTATTCAGAAGCAAACTCTGCATCAAGCAAAAGCTCTCCATTTTTCCAAGACCTGTCAGCTGCTCGTCGAAAGGCTCACAGAAGGTTAGGTTCCACATTATTGTCACAATTCAAAAATAGAAAATAGAACATGATTGCCTTACATGGGATCAGCACAAAGGAGTTCTGAAATCATCTAGTTGTGCATAAGCAGTTGTGTGCTCCAATTTGAGTTTTGGGGTTGTTTAGTTTAAACTTAGAAAACTTCAGTCAAATATCATTAGAAATGAATAATTCGTTTCTGGTGATGTTGGACTTATTTTTCCAAGAAAGCATCTCTCTGTATGGTAACACTAAATCAACAACTCAGATCAGAAGGCAAACAGAAATTTAAAAAAAGGCACAGTGACACTCTTGTAAGTATGGAGCATGAAATACTGAGCCCAGATAATTTTGCTTCCTGAAAGGGCACACAAATCTGACTCCTATATTGAAAATTAACACTTGAGCTAGAGAGACCTTTAATTAGAACTTTTTAGAGAGAAAAGTTTGCAATAAGCTAACTTTTTTATTTATCATTTTGCATAAATTTGTGTCTTTTGCAGGTTAAATGTAGGGTTGCAGCATGCTATTGATGACAGTGAGCACAAGACAGCACTGTACATGCAGGCCAAGGCCGACAAACGGCTAAACCTGACCTTTCCTCCTGTCAAGTCACAAGGGACGAATGCTGCCATAAATCAAGACAGACTGGGTTATTCATTTAGTGGCTGGTCTGATAGCCCTGTAAGTACCCATAATGACAAATCACTTGGCACAATCTTACTGACAAGTTTTGTCACTTGTTCATTAGTACATGACATTTGGGGTCAAACCTAAACTGCAGAATTTGTAATGAACAAAATCAAAAGCTTCTGATAATATATTTTATGGGAGAAGTTGGCTAAGTTGCAGAGTTGTACAGTCGTGAAAACATATAGGCTTGATTTCTGCCACTTTCTTAGGTCCAGCTGCATTTCTCCTGAACCAGTGGCTGGTAATCGAGCAGAGAAAACATGTCAAGACTCTGCAACGTTCAAAGTGTGGAAGTGAAGATAGTTAACTTTTTTCTTTCCATTTGTCATCTTGAATTTACTTATGTCATGCTAAACTTGGAGGTATTCTAAAAATTCATCCCTTGAGAAAGGCTACTGGGGAGTTAAGTGATCTTGGATCTTGTAAAGCTTTTCAAGTAAAGATTTCACATTCTTGCAGACAAAAGATTGTCGTCATCTTCTTTCTTTAGTCAGCAGGAGTGGAGAATCTTCGTCACAATCATAACATGAGCATGAATCCCTTTGGATACAACAGACGAACCTTAGCATTCCAACCAACTTCTCTAAACTATGTTGTGGAGTGGCCTGAGACCTGGCCACTGAAGATCATGTAAGTTACTTTGTTGACATTTAGGCATTGTACAGTTGTCTTTTTAATCATTAAGATTTCAGCAGTCACATTGCAAGGTATGAGATTGTGGTGTATATTGAGGCAATAATTTATCCTTTGGTTGATGGTTTTGTACTGTTTTTTCTTGTCACCTATCCTGTATAATAAATAGAGGATATAACATAGCCGCGGACATACAAAATTTCTCTTTGAGTGCTGCAGAATATTTCATGAGTGAGTACAGCAAATGAGTGAAACATTTTTCAACACTCTAAGAGAAATTTTGTATCTCCAAGTGGCCATGTAATGTGCTATTTGTTATATCAACACCAATGAAATCCCAATCCCTTCCACTTTTGCTGCAAAAGGTGCCATTTATTATGCAACCATGGCAATGGTGATCTTTTCACATGTGATCATATGTTATTTTCGTGTGTGAAGATATGTTTTCAGGTGGAAGCTCAGCTGGTACTTCATTGGTTTTTGTTTCATAACTGATCCTTTACCGGACACTTGGTACCTAATAACAAAAAAGTGGATTCCTGATTGGCGGTGTTAGAAAAGACATCTCTTTGTATGCAACACAAAAAAGAAAAATCCTCTTTTAGTTGTTGTGTCTGTACAGCAGGTTATGTTTATTGAGTTGTTGATGTTCCTTTGTTTACATTTTATATAGGAGTCTTGGCAAAGGAACTGCAGTGCCCCATAAGAAGAAAACAAAAACCAAGTAGGATTCCTGATTGGCAGTGTTAGCAAAGACATCTCTTCGTATGCAATACAAAAAAAAAAAAAAGAAATTAAAAAAAAAACGTTAAATCCTCTTTTAGTTTTTTTTTTTGTATAGTTTTTTATTTTTATTTAGTTGTTGTGGTTCGTTTGTTAAAATTTTAAAAAGGAGACT
>Ga0126338_10000220_pt1 | contig 26514 bp, 18 predicted proteins | sample OrbCmetagenome_2_FD_92529 | JGI IMG/M metagenome (GOLD analysis project Ga0126338, IMG submission 92529) | Coral microbial communities from Petempiche,Puerto Morelos, Mexico - Orbicella C C metagenome | ecosystem: Host-associated > Invertebrates > Cnidaria > Coral | place: Petempiche,Puerto... | reverse complement strand
TTCATTTTTGTCCGTCGAAGACAGCAGACTGGCTGTTGAAAGCTCACAATTTTATACAATTTTACCAGAGAACGTTTTTTACCTCTTTTATAATGAATCCTGGTATCGGATCTTCAATATTTTTACATAACATTGATATTAAAATTCTAACAGTTGGATCCGAGCCTTAGAGGAATAAAACAAAAGAAATTAATTTTTCACCCCTCGACCTCGACGTGATTTGTTTTGTTTATTCCCCCAAGCCTCGGAGCCTAGTTAAAATTTTAATGTACCCGAAAATGGCCTATTCGCCAAATTAAAACAAGACCGCGGTTGAAAGGAGCTATTTTCGGTTATGGATAGGCTTTACTTTTGCCTCATACTTGACGGTAATAACTCCACTACCATCGTTTCTGAACCACAAATCATGAAGTTCCCGATTCGGGAGAACTCCGAGACGAACAGATTATTCCACTTCGTCGTGTCACACCACTTGTGACGTAATCATGCTAATTTAGTCATTACAATATACCTGAATTGAATCAGGGATTTGCATAAAGAAATTAGCAATACGTTCTTCTTATTAAATTCTGTCGCCAGTAAAACGTAGCTAACCAAGAATTAAAAGGAGACTCTGGATACCTATCGATCCAGGTTTCTTGTAGTCAACAAGTACCGTCGTAGATTCGATCGTTTCCGACACTATTTAAGAAATTGAAAACACGTTCCGTGTTTTCACCGAGTTATAGAACACGAGCGGAAGTTTGGGAGAACCAAAAATGCTTTGGGAGTCCGAGCCGACGAGCGAGTGTTTCCACAGCTTTTTCGAGTTCACCCAAACTTCCACGAGTGTTCCTATAACTCGATAGAAACACGGATAACGTTTTATGCTTTTTGTTTCGTTTAGAAAATGCCGCGACGAAAAAAAGATAATCAAAATGTCTTGAAACACGGATGTCGAGTTATAGAAACACGATTTTAAACAATCAACGCGCATTTTCTTGAGCTTATTTTATGAATGTCAATAGACCAATTTCGATATATTAAAATTCAGCCTAAAACAATAGACCTCAGCACGAGGCTCTGTGGAATAAACCCCAAAAACTCTGTATTTATTCCCCAGAGCCTCGTGCTGAGGTCTATTGTGTTAGGCTGAATTTTAATATATCGAAAGTGGTCTATTGTGTTACGTACACTGTACATGAGCTAAATGTTGGAGTTTAATCTTAAATTTCACTGTGTAATACTTTCAGAGTTGTTTGTTAGCGTGCCCATACCATAAAACATTTTATTTTTTTCTTCATTTGAAAGTCTGCTTCAAAAAAAAAAGTTCTCTGCAAAATCAATTTGAATCAAATGAATTTTCTTTATATTAATGGTTAAAAAAATACTTAATTAAATAAGCCGCCATTCTGGCACGCCACTCGCATTAGTCTTGTCTCGGTTGTATAGTTGTCGGTTGAGGACTTCAGTTGAGGGACTTTCCATTCAACGCACTTTCCAACATGGAAAAAATAAATGAAGATTAGGTTACAGAATACCAAGCAAGACCTTGCTGTCTTTGTGTCTTTCTCTTAGGTAAACACAGGAGCTAATTAAGGCAACAGGTTCCGGATCTAAGTCATAGAGTGAGACCATGTTTTTCTAACCTTCGGGAGGGGTGTTCCAAATAAATGTAGACCACAAAATATGAAAATTCACGATTAGTTGAAATCGAAATTGTCTTCCTCCGGTTTTTTTAATGGCCGCTATAAAGAGTTGCGTATGCAGTAGGTCGTAAAGAACAAACATAAATATATATACCATCACCTGGTTAGACCAATCACCGATCGCTTTTAATTAGCCCATATAGCAGTTTTTCTTTTGTACAGAAAGGACAGTCCATGTGTACTCTCCGGAGAATGAACATCGACTTCCACTTTTTGCCTATTGGTGAAAGAAAATTTCTTCGTTGTACCAGGTCTAACCGTGAACAAAATATGTGAGTATTTGAGCTTGTTCATCCCTAAATCCCATGTAACATTTCTTGGCCGACTGGTTTGCTGTTATATATTGAGGACCAAAATTAAATTAACGAGCCAAATTATTGCTACGATATCTACTCTTTTCTCTTCTGTTCTCCAGCCCAGGCATTTTTTTAGTCGTTTTATCTTAAATTAAACTTTTACCTGATTTTAAGTTTACCTGTGATGTACAAATCTGCGCCTTCGCGGGTACTGTAGAAAACAAACAAGTTCCTAATTTGAAAGGAACGTAGAATTAAGGCGATAAAAGCGCTATCAAAGACAACGTAAAAAAGAAACTATGTTATATTATTGGAGTTTTTTTAAATTATTGCTTCTGTTTAAGAGCTTACCAATACACAAACAGCCTCGCAAAAATTACTGGTTGAGTTACAAATTACCAAATATATCAAGGCATCATCTGTTAGAATTCATCTGTGCACTGCGTACCTCTCACAAAAGCAGTAAAAAAAGAATGTCATGTTAGTTTTTCTTATCTTCACTACCTATCTTGATTTTTCATGGCGCTTTTCAGTCAGGAAAAAAAACCTCGTGAACAAACCTATTGCCGGAAATTAATATGAAGAAATTAGCAATATTATTTTCTTCATCTGAAACGATCAACATAATCATTTGTGTTGCTATTTCCATTTCTTGTCGAATAAACAAACATCAATCAGAAGGAGAGTCAGAATTAATAACGATTACTGAGACTCGTTCCTTTCTACAACTATACAAGTAATTTCAACGGTTTATTATATCAGTGACGTTCGTGAGATGTAGATGTTTGACTCTAAATCTTAACTCGTTTGGTGATAACAGAGCCCTGTTAATTACAGAGTTGTTTGTTAAGAAGCCATTCTTGAAGAGCGCATATAGTGTAAGACCGCAACTTTGTTGAGGAAAACGTTCTTCAGTTTAATTTATTCAAGAGGTTAAACATCTTTTAAAAAGAGGCCATAAACTTCAACGCATCCAATGCTAGGCCACATAACATTTAGTTATGTCAGTTGCCATAGAGCTCTCTCACTCTCTTTCCTTTTTTCTTGGAAAAGTTTAGAATAGATTTTTCAGTTCTAAATGTTTTTCATTCCTAAATTACTAACAGAACAGAACGATAAGCCTATTTTGAAAATAAAATTCCTTTTCGGAACGTCCCTTCAAGCAATTAGCCATATTCAATACAATGATTTCGATGAAAAAATTACATTCTTTTGTATTTCCGAGTTGACTTCTTGCCGTTTGCCCATAGCTAACTGAGCGACCATCACTGAGGCTTTGATTTATCATTCCTGATAATTACCAAATGTGACAAAATTATTTAAACCATCTCAGGAGGCATTTATCGATCTAGACTGTTTGGTAAGCCGCGACAACAACAACAACAACGAATTGCGAACGACAGTGTACAGAAAACCGACGCATACCGACAAATTACTTGACGAATCCTACAACCCGACTTCACACAAAGCCACGACTATAAAGACTTTGACGAGAAGAGCGCAACTAGTTTGTGACACACCGGACAGCTTACTTGACGAAAACAGATACCTTGCACGTGTTTTTCACAAAAACAACTACAACGCTGACTTTATTAGACGAAACATTTACCGACCTACTGAAGCTGACGCAACGAACGGGAACCCAACGCCTGTTACTACAGTGACTATACCTTACATTAAGGGTACTTCTGAGACCATCTCACGGATCATACAGCCCTACAATACCCGTGTAGCCCACAAACCTACAACTACGTTACGACACTTACTGACCAACGTGAAAGACAGGGACGAACCTAACAACAGACAGGGAGCAGTTTACAAGATCAAATGCTCCGAATGCCAGGCTTCCTACATTGGTGTGACTGGCAGAAACCTTAACACGAGACTGACTGAACACAAGCGAGCCACGAGAAATGGTGATGCCAACAATCACATTGCTGCTTAGTGCTTAACCTACAGTTCAAACAATTTTCAACGACTGACTCTGGAAAGCTGGTACACTAACCTAGAACAAACGCCACTTAACAGATGTCAACAGCTACCGACGCCTTATAAACAACTTATCCATGACGGTAACGAAACCGACAAACGGACTTCCAACAGACCGACTTAATTTGACTAACAATAGACGGACCAAAAACCAACCAATTTGACTAACAATAGACGGATCGAAACCCACTAATGACTGATGACAAACTTTACACGAGTCTTTCAGCCAATACCATCATGGCTAAACTGACCAATCATGTTCAACGGACCAGACTTGTAACATCATCGACTGGCAAAAACTATTCACTTGACTCTGAAGATGACTTCCGCTTAGGTTGTCGAAACGCCAGTCACCAACAACAGTTCTTTTCAGAACTACCCTCACCCGGACGATCACACTATACGAACTACTCATACTCCTGGGTTCAAACCATTTACTATGTTGAAATAGGCAGAGTGGCCAAAAGTTGGGTATGTTTAGGCTACTTCGGTTAAGTTGGGCTAGGTGGCACAGTGCAATTGGGGTGGGTCACGTTAATTGGTCTTGTCAGGGTACTTAAAGAACTTTGCTTGGTTGGGTTATTTGGGAGTAAGTTGGTTTAATTGGTATAGTCAGTGGGGCTGAATTAGTTGGGTTCGTTCGGTTCGTTATTTGGGGTATGTTAGGTTATATGGTTTAGTCAGGGTGGCTCAATAAGGTGGGTTCGTTCGGGTAAGTTAGGTTAGGTGGTACGTTTGTCTATTTGGGGTGTGTTACATTATTTGGTCTTGTCGTTACTTCAAGAACTTTGGTTCAGGCGTTGGGTTATTTGGTATAGACAGAGGGCTGAATTAGTTGGGTTCGTTCGGCTCGTTCGGTTAATTCGGTTCGATGGTACCGTCTAATTGGGGTGGATTACGTTAGTTAGTCTTTTCGGGTACCTAAAGAACTTTGGTTGGCTGGGTTATTTGGGTTAAGTTGGGTTATTTGGTTTAGTCAAGGTGGCTCAATCAGTTGGGTCACTTTAGGCTTTTTCGGCAAAGTTAGGTTAGGCGGTACAGTCTAATTGGGATGTGTTATGTTAGCTCGGCTTGTAGGGGTACTTAGAACTTGACTTGGTTCAATTTTAGTCGGGGTAAACTGGGTAAGTTGGTATAGTTAGGATAGTTGAAGGCCTTACACTACCCAGGTCAGTTGAACTAGCTAGGGGTATAACCGAGGTAATTAGTTTGGTCAATTGGGTGCAGAACAGTGAAACAAGTTAAGGACCAGAATGATTCGATTTAGCTCTAGCCCTTCAATAAGCGTCTCTCTAACTAAGTGATTTGAAGCATTCTTCGGTAATATATTATTGTAAAGTGTATTTATCCAAGTAGGGGATATTTTTTCGAAAATATTCCCTACTTGGATAAATACACTTTACAATATGATCTCATCTTAGAATATTAATGAATGAAGGGCGCCATTGCATCGAATCATTTTGGTTATAAATTTTGTCAACTTGGTTGCTTCGGAGTAATTATTATAAGCGGGTATGCGTTGGCTTGAGGTTTTTAATTTTCGTAACGAAGATATGCCAATGTTTAAGAGGTGTCTGCCAGAGTAACTAGTGTAGAAGTATTAAGAGGGTTTGGATCATGGGGTTGGATCATGTTAGGTTTAGGAGAGGTTTTAGGTCTTCGGTTAATAATTAATAGCCACTTGCCTGGCAACTACAAACGGCCGAAAATTTAACTGACAACTGACAAATAGACAAAATCTTAACTGATGACTGACATTTACAACCCCTATCTAGACCCTCTTAATACCCCTGCACTACGTACTATATATTAGAAGAATGCTTCAAAGCGCTTAGTTAAGGGAGACGCTTATTGAAGAGATAATACTACGTACTCCGGTGGACACCTCTTTAACATTGGCATTTATTCGTCACGAAAATTCATCTGGCTCCAGAGAACCTTGATTTATACCTCTATAACATGGAGAGCTACCTTTCGTCTTTAATGTAAGTGTTTTAACGTAATACCTAAAATTCAAAGGTATTGCATTAAAGCACGCATGTCGAAGACGAGCAGCTGGCTCCTTATTATGGCTGGTTTCTCTGGAGCCAGGTAAAATTTTTCCATTGGGTTTTGGGTGATGGGAAAAAATGTGGCGTCGAACGTTGGTCGAGTGTCTTAGACGAAGCTCACTTTACGCTAACTAATGTCAAAGAATGCGTAAAGTAAATTCAGTTAATTAGCGATCGTAATCTAACATTCTCTGGTGCTAGACTGAAGTTATCCACCTTATCTACCTATTTTAGCTATCGATCTAATATTGTTAAGTCGAATGTAAGCTAAGTTGACCGGTTTGTAAACCTTAAGGTGTGCCGGACAATAAAACTAGGATACGCCAACCTGAGTTGCTTGAATATTTTGGTCACTCGCACTAAATCTCGTTCTTGGAGTCTTCGTTCCTTACTGTGAAAGACTGACGACACAAGCACCTCTCGACATTTCCCCTGCGGGCTTAATTTTGACTGGTTTTAAAAACAATGGAAATGAGCGGAAATAGAACACAAGCGAATCGATTAAGCCACGTGTTAGGCATGAACAACTAAACCGGAAGTCCGGTATTTTTCGGACTTTGATTCAGAACTCTTCATGTTCGCTCTTTTCCCGACCGTTGATCAAGGGAAACGAAGACTCTGAGTACGAAGTTGATTCGAAGTCTTTGTAGGTAACACTTTCTCTTTTCGACGCATGTGCAAATTTCCTTGTTTTCCTGAAGCCAAGATGAAAAGGAGAATTCTGATTGGTTTCCTGAGCGGCCCGAAATTTGCCATACGGATCGCTAAGATGAACTGCTCAGGAATTAGTTTCGACGCTTTCCTTATTCTAAACATGGCTCTTACTTACAAATCTTTTTCGTTACATATTTGGTGGATAGCATGAGTTTATTTTTCATGAAAACAACCTAGAAAACGTAAATAAGTGTTAAAGTTTTGCTTGCGCGCTTACCGAGAATGGATCGGGGGAGGCATTAATTTATCAACAGAGTTTTAAAATAGTGATTTAATTTGTTACTAGAACTTTTGTCTTTTCCTTACTTTATTCGTTGATCTGGACTTCAGATATACTTTTAATAATTTTTTGACCGCATCTGAACACAAACAGCGGTGAGAAACGTTGTAAACCGACGCATTTTTATATTAAGGCGGGGTTAACCAAAAACCACACTATTTTTTCATTTGGCAAAGTATACATTTTTAGGACGCTTAAAGACCAAAGATTATGGAAAAAATATTTTTGTACCCTAGAACTGTATTGTAACCTGACACCGGCTGATTAAATCTGCCTCCTGTTGGGGAATGCTAAGGCTTACTTGAGAAAAGATAACTCCTGCAAGAACTGATCAAAATAAATAATTTTTACATTTTCCAAAAGAAGACAAATAGCTTACTGTTTTAAGCAGAGAGTTTTTTGAAAAGTTAAAAACAAAAACGGTGCCTAGTCAAGTCTGATAGAGAAAATCCAGCATCAGTTTTAATGCATAACTTCAACAAAATGCACTGGATGGAAAAGTTCTCTGCTTAAAACACAAAACTCGCTTAGAACAACAAATTCGGACAAATCGTTCTCAAAATATCTTTTCTTAAAGGCAAAAATAACTCGTGTTGAGAAAACGAGCTTTGAACACACAGTAACATAAATGCTTCTAAACATTAAAACTTGAATACCTTAGATTCAAATTCCGATAAAAACAAAAATTCGATTTCTTTTTACAGAATTTTAGATTAACCTCCGCCTTAAACTTAACGTTTCGTATGCTGGGCAACATGCATGTCAAAAGCGACCTTCACAATAGAAGGGTTCGGTTGGCGTGTTTACATTTTTGTTGCCACCCAATTCAGACCACGTGATGATTCATTTGGCAGATGGGGCCATTTTACAGTTGTGTGCTTAGTTACCTGGCCTATGATTGCACGCGAGACTGGACGTGACCTTGCGTTGATATAGACCTCTCTGCGTTTCCCATTTCAATGTCAACTAGTTAGCATAAGAACAGCTTGATTTACACTGAAAAGCAGTGAGGTCTTAATCAAAACAAGGTCACCTGCAACCTCGCTGCCATTCAAAGGCCAAGCCACTGAGCGGCCAACTGTAAAATTGCCTATTTGCTACACGCAACTGAGTGAATAAGGGTATGTACAAACAGAACCACTGTAACCTCCCAAATGGATCATCACACTATGTAAATTAGGTGACAACAAGGGTGTTAACACGTTAGCCGAATCCATCTATTTTTTAACCATTATTTGAATCGTTATTATTAGAGGTCAACCAAAAGATCATATTCTCTTGAGGTCAAGACAGTCGACACAGTACCATCATATTTGAAAAAGACGAGAGATTCCATTTTTAGACATCATTGTCAAATTCTTCAACGACAAGAATGCCTGACATTCACATACCTCTACACTAAATGAGATTCATTCACACCTGCTGGCAAGTACAAAATCCACCTCATCCGCACACTCACCTATCTTGCTTCCTAATATTTTCTCCGCGCCGTTATTGTTGCAAGCCGCTCTTAGGGATCTTAGAAAGCTTCTGCTGCAAAATGATTACCCTCGAGGTGTTATCACTAAAAACTCCCAAATTAGTATTATTTAACTTTATAATATAGAAAGGAACCTGCGCGAGCTCTGACTGGTCGAAAACCCATGTGTTATCAGAGTATAAAACATAGAAAAAGCGTGTTTTATTGTCTTAACAAATAAAGAAGCCTAAGCCGTGTATTGCACTGCGATAAAACACTCCGGACATTTGAGAACACTCGAAAAAAGTAGAAATCACTCAACTGCGGCTCGTGTTTTCTACATTTCCATCGTTTTCTCAAATGCCCGCCGTGTTTTATCACAGTGTAATACACGGCTTAGGCTTCTTTATTTGTTAAATGAAAACGGAGATAAGATATTTCTTCACAACATATTCAGAAAATTATGTTAAAAAACGGCGGCGTTTCGACGTTGAGCTAACGTCATTATAAGTCAAAATAAGAGTTGATAAAAACTGTGTAAATGCTACGTTAGTATTTATAAAATTGTAATCAGCTCTCCTTCTGACTTGATAATTGCATTGTCAAGAGATGACAAACTGGTTTAGATATATCATAGCTTTGAAATTGAAAAAAAAAATTGATAAATGACGAACTTTTACATTACTTGGCAAGAAGTCTTCCGCACGTAACGTGGCAGAGCTCGCATTACCCTTGATCAGCGGTCCCCGTCTTTTTTTAAATGAGACGTCATTGGTCAATAGGCTACCACAATGAACATCAAAATAAACATAGCACACACGCAATACCCATCTGCGAACCCAACCCACGCGCAAGATTACTATGCATTCTACAAATGCAAACATATGGTTTTCGGCTCCGACGGCAAACAATGTAGTTTTTGTCATATTGTTGCCAGTGCGAGAAATTTCCCGCAAATGGCGAGATCGTCCGTTTTCGACAGATTTGAAGGCGTGGCAAATCATTTGTATAAAACAAGGTTGTTTTGCTATCTTTGTGTGAAGCTGGAAATTAATATAGGAAGCGGTTAGACATGTTTTGTAGCTGGCCGTAATTTAGTAGTTCAACAGGGCCGAAACGTACCAAACGAAAATCGAGACAAACAACAAGGAGATTTTATGAAGCGGAAAGCAACGTCGGCAACAAGGTCACTGCAGACAAAGCTGTTCCGTGGAACTCAATGCCAAGTACGTTTTTCACGGGTTAACAAAAACTAAATGTCATGACTTCAGGCATCGTATACAGCTCAACTAAGAGCTAAGGCCGGCAGCGACAAATTCGAGAACGGTCTGACCGAAATAGACCATTATATTTTAGATTTGGGCGGTTTGTTGCAACATTTCAGACCATGTGATGATACTCTTGAGAATTCTTGCTTTCAAATTTTCAAATAGTCGCGTGTATGTGAATGAATAATTTTTAGATGGATAAAAGAACAATTAGAGAAAATCCACGTGGTCTGTTATGGAAAACAAATCGCCCAAGCTAAAAAATGTCCATTTAACGGAGTAAGGATTTTGTGTAGGATTGCAACAAGTGCTTCCATGCAAATTACAGACAATTTCGTATACAATAAAGCTGGATATATCAGTCGATCCATCGATACAAGAAGAGTTGCAAAAACTCATCTCTTCCCTTCCTTGATGGGGTTAAGACAAGTTCTTAAAACTTCACCACGTAAAGAGTGAATGTCGTCAAAAACAGAGCGAAATAAGAGCCGATTCTTGAACATCCGGCAATGGATGGAGGAGGTTTCTTAGTTGATTCACCTGAAAACAAAAAAAACGTGTTCATGCTTAAGCTGATGTCAACTATAAAGGAGTAAAGTACAAGTATTTCCGCGGGTCGGGTGTATCAATTCCGATGCTTTGTTTCTTTGTCAAAGTAGGACGTCTAGTACAATTTGAGATAAGCGAAAACTTAGAATTGAGTTTTATAAATCAAGGAATATACCAAAAAGCATATTGATATCTATTTTCCTGTTTTTTGTTTGTTTGTTTGTTTGTTTTTTCCCTCGGCCTAGTTCACCCTTGTAATTATTAGATGAAAGGAAGAACGAAACCGTGTATAAAGTGTATTCGGTCTGGACACACGAACTCGGTCAAGATTAACCACACAAACCAGGACATGCACAGCTCCCAAAAAAAGATCTAAGTAATAATTTGAACAAATCCACTTTACCACCCGAGACAACTTACTCTTCGGAGCCAAAACTGTAAACAATGCCTTCATCCCGCCAGTCGAGTGAATATTCACGTGACAGTGTAGCATCCAGTTTCCAACCGCGTCAGGAATCATTTCAACGGTGGCGAATGATTCCGGCATCAAGTCGTAAACGTCTCCTCGGTGGTAGGTCAGTGATTTCTGACATGAAACGAATGAAACCCATCCAAAGGTGAAAATACCAATAAGCAACTAGGACTATTTTAATTAAACATGAGTCTTATTGGAAGAACATGGTATTTCTTGTATCAATAGGTAACGCTGTAGTTCTATAGTGATTACTTGCAATTTAACCCGATTCAGACCAAGCATATTGCATATTTTAGATTTTCTACCACCGGGGGTTGGGACGGAATCCTCGGAGATTGGGGTGGTTAGTTGGTTGGTTGGTTGATTATTTGGTTGGTTGGTTAGTTAGTTTGTTAGTTAATAATATATTTTAGCCGCCTGCTAATCAGTCCATTCAACAATTCAGTGGTTGTAGAGTCGTGCACTCGCGAATTTTGTGATCATTTTTTGTATAGGAATTCGCATTCTATTAAGGTTTGAAAGTCGTCCTCCGAAGCTTTATGATCAGTTTCTAGACAAACTCCAGCCACTACACTCCAATGGCTGATACTGCGTGATAGCTCAGCCAATCATATTGCAGAATTTGCATTGAATATTGTAGCAGGATTCTATTAATCAGCTATTAGACTTTGAGAATGTGATAGTTTATGAAGGCGAAGGCCGAAACAACTATTACCTCAGAAATCGAGTGCGAATAATCCAGTAGAATTCCAACTGAAATTTCCTTTAAATGATGATTCTCAATTATTTCTCTACGTTGTATTAAACCTCTAGCTTTATAAAAAGAAATTACCTGGACTGAATTATCATTTGAAATTTGTAATTTGTGTACGCGCGCATCAGATTTTTGTTCAACAATTTCGAGATTTTAACGTCAACAAACCAGTTGTTTCTAAATGTTCCCTCGAAACTTAGGAAAGTGGGGAAACGTCGTCACCGTGCAATTATCGCTGATAGTGAACGATAGCTCAGCGAATGAGATTTCAGCATCTGATTTACGTTACAACACGAGTAGAATAGACGAATTTCGATATATTAAAATTCAGTCTAAAACAATAGACCTCAATGCGAGGCTCTGGGGAATAACTACAGAGTTAGTGGGGTTTATTCCCCAGAGCCTCGTACTGACGTCTATTGTGTTAGGCTGAATTATAACATATCGAAATTGGTCTATTCTACTAATAGAAACTGATAGCATTTTATTAGTAGTCCAAGTACACTGATGCAAATGCCGCAATCTCGTACTTTCAGTCACTAGTGTGCAGTGGCTGGTGATCTACCACATAACGGCAACTTTTCAGTTCTCGTTTCTATGTTTCAGGAAGATTTAGAAATATTACTGAAGGGTAATTCAATTCTCAGGCACACTGAAGGAAGAAAAATTGACCGCGATGGGACTTTAAAACCTCGTAATCTTCGATCTCTGGAATTACTTACTACATCACACCATCTTACACCTCAATCTGCTGATGTAATCCTAGGTCGGGCTGAAACTATGAAATTGTTCGCAATTTACCTCACATACATACTGGATTATTTTCACTAGTAACAACATTCCATTCGCTTTTAGGGTTGGCTAAATCTATGTATTATGAAGATAAATCATTGACCGTTATTTGAAAGAAATTCAGTTAGAATTCTACGAAATTATTTGCTATTGATTTCTATGAAGTGATAGTTGCTGCACCTTATAGAAATATCGAGGTAATAATCTAATTGTCAATATCATAAAACACGCGATTACTTACATACAAAACGCTCTGGCCATGAAAATGAACTGTATGCATTTCAGTGAAAGCCCCAACTTGAAGGAGATACCAGACAACCTTCTCGCCGCTGTACATCGTCAAACCGGGAACATTTCCATACACGTATCCGTTGATGGTGGCCTTGAGGTTGCTTTCCCAGAAGTCAAAAGTTGCTTTGAGATTGTCCAGAGATCCTGGATCCCCAGTAATATATTTGTTAATGTTTTCATCAACGTACCAGTTACTATTCTCATCAAACACATCAAACAGGAGTGCAAACTCTTTATTAGCGTCTTTTCTGTTGCCTTTTTCGTCCAGTGTTCCCTACAACGACAACAAATAGCGGTTTTCATTTGAGTGTCGTGGAACACAGACTAAAGAAATCACTCTAATCAATCCGCACAAAGGACACAGATAATCCGACGAACCAATCAAAACGCAAAGCAAATAAATGTAGCCGACGCAAAGAGCGGGAAAACGTGATTTAACTTCCGGATTGTATGACAGAGTGGCACGGGTGTTTTTTTCAAGCCAATCGGTTAGCGTTCGCACTTGCTTTGGTTTATATTACCAAAAGCTTTAGCCACTTAGGTGAAAAGCACTCTATCAACAAATTAAATGCAAAATTGATTGCTTTAGTAGTGAAACAGCTCAATTGAAAAATTAAGTAGGGTATCATGCCACGCCCGCGGGTATTGCACGAACAACTAAGGTGCCACCCCTCGTTGAAGTACCGGTAGATTTTCTGGACGGGTGATGAAATCCGTGGTCAAGATCAATCAATTCCCATGCAGACACGAGATTTCCCCTCGGTTAGCTCTTGGCCTAAACACTGTGATTTCCAAAAGTTTAACTGTTCCGTCTTCCGCCAGTTGACATCAGTTACCATATCTGTCTTGGGTCCAAACTGAGGGGGCTGAGTTTGTTTAACAATAACTGGCCCCTTAAGCTACCATTTTTAAATATTTTAGCATCGACAAACTATTGAGGTACAACTAGCTGTGGCAATGGAAACAATCGGAGAGAGAACGTAAGTGTAAGACGGTACAAGATTGTTAGCATCCAGTTGATATAATAACGAAATGAAATCTAACATCAGCTACCTTAGCTTGCATTGATACCGAAATTATCCTTATTTACCGCACTAGTTTGTTGATGTCACCCTGCGGTTAGCCTGCAAACGCAGACGTATTTTTGGCTATCGCTAGTCTCCGCCGAAATTTACTCCGCTGTCACCTTCCAAGCAGAAGTGACTTTTCTGCTATCTTTACCCTTGCAGCAAAATACCCACCTTTCTGCAAATGATCAGTGGTCCTACCAATCCGGTGTTGGTGTCTTTGGCCGGGTTCACATCAGAATAGTAAGCCCACGTTACGCATGCGGTATCCTTAGGGCCAGGCCCCGCTCGTTCAGATACCTCCCACATGTAATTATAAATTTTTCCAGGCGCAATTGCATCGTCAGCGGCATAGGTTCCCGTTGTATTGTCCTTGTAAGAAGATCCCTCGTCATGTTTGCTTAAAATTTCAATAATAATTAAGGATCAATTAAGAGCTAATTAAGGTAAGAATATTCAATTACGTTTGAAGATTTTTCTAGCGTTCAAATATTAATTGTAAGATTCAATATCACGTTTGTTTTTCAGGCGAATGGTAAAAGTCGACCCTTTATTCGACTGCTTTTTGCCGCTTGTACTTAACAGTGAGTACTTTTGTGATTGGTGCTAACAAGGTGAATTATCGGCAGTTTTTCCGATGAACTTATTTGGCGGTAAAGGAAACAAAATCAACAGGAAACTGCCGTTTGCCTTTGAACAGCGTTTTCAAGAGGGGCGCTTTTTTATTTATTAGGAAGTTTAAGAAAACCACGACGGCAGTGGCAACGGGAATGTCGCTAAACAAAAGGTTTAATGAGCAGAACAATGAATGTGCACATTTCTTAGCCGTCCTCTACAAAACAACAACGTGAAAAGACCAAATTCTGCAGTGTGGAAAACTTGAATCACGACGGATAATTTTCTAAATTTCTATTTCAAATTTATCGCTATGTCCCATACTTAGTTTTGTGATATTTTTACAGTGATAAACAAAGTAAATGACTTTAGAGTACCGCGAGATTCGTAGGTAAAAAGAACAATTTTTTTTAATCGAAGGTGTCCTCGGCGTCGCCGTCGTGGTTACTTACTGGACGTTGAAAATTGTCTAATGAGTTTTGAGGTCCATGCTTTTGTTCCAGAGGAATATCACAGTGATATAAGAAACCGAGAATATTAATTGTCAAATTTAAACGTGGATATTGATTAATGAGATACCTGTAAAGGATTCCATGAGGGTGTATCGAGTACTGCCTTGTCGCTAAGTTCTTAAATACTACTTCAATCGTGTCTCCCACTTCAGCCTTAATCATAGGTCCCATGATTCCCAGATGTTCTTCCTCCGTAGTTCGTTGTTTTTGTTCGGTAAATTCGGCACTAGTGAACTCCCGGTAAATAGCCTTCTTGTTTTTGCGGCCGATAAAATGAGGGCCTGGTACAGTGTAACGAGGAGCGAACCTGTAGGGGATCGTAAAACAAACACAACTCTATTAAGACATTTATTACGCAGGGCGTTTGGTTTGTTTTGTAAAAACAAATTCAAGTTCTTTTATAGTATGTATGTATTTTTTTCTTACCGAAAATTGAGCCAAATAATAAGCTGTAGAAAGAATGTTCATAGAGAACAGACATAGCCGTAAGCCATACCATCTCCAGTCAAGTAAGTAAACTGTAATAACCAAAATTTCTTTTTTAATGCAATATTACTTTTATGCATGGATGTTTAACCCTAGTTTAATTAGACTTTTTTTTTTTTGCGGTTCCCGGTCTAAACATTCAATGGTGACTTGTGGTAATGATGGAATATTGCGCTTTAAAATATTCTCCTAATCCACCACATGTATCTCGGATTCACCATCGAAAAGAACAGTCAAACTGATATTGAAAAATGCGTTTAAAACAACTCTACACCTGGATCACGGCAAGCCCGTTAAAACTTGCTTGCCGTGGAAATGTTACTTGTGATTTTCAGGAGCCCATCACCCGGAACCTGCATCTCCCATACTAAACCTTGGAATCAATCCTTTCCCGCTCTTTCTGATATTTAGAATTTGACATCTCGGGAGTTTTCGCGCTCCTCCTTTTGAAACGCCCAATCAGAACGCAATTACAGTATAACATTTCATTGTTGTTACGCAAGCAAACAAGCCCGGGTCATGGGCTCTTGTAATTGTGGAATCTTTATGGCACTTTAAAACGCTACTGACTCACTCGCTGTCTGCAAGATTTACTCCGTCGATTAAATCCTTCCCAGACGGTGCATAATCCCACGTTTGTTCAACTGCTGCAATGTAATAAAGTCTCTTTCTCCCGTTCATTGGCTGCCCGCTAGAGGCCTTCCCACAGTCCTCTAAAACGCTATACTTAGCAATCATTCCGCCTCTGAGGTTGCTGTTGGTCCGACAGATCAATTTCCATACACCGGGGTTTTCTGGGGTCATCTTAGCGCTGGCTAATGATCCTTGGGATCAGACAAAACGTTAGTTTAGTTGTCTCCAAAAAATTATGTTACATTGAACTTGAGCAGAGCAAATCGGCTTACGAAAACGAAAACGAAAAGTCATCGCCACTTCCGTACAAATAGAGAGGGTTAATGAACCTCTTGAGTTTTGGCTGTGAGAAATGACGCTTACACCGCAAAGTTACCCAGAAGGAGTAAAAATTTCTGCCAAAGGTAACTCCAAACTTTTCCCAGCATATTTTAAATACTTCCTCTTTAATGAATCAATGCTGGCATACTTTCTTAGTTAATAACATAATAATTGTATCAGGTAGAGGTAGGAGCCAGTAGGAGCCAGTAGAAGCCCAATCATTAGTGGATCCATGGTCATTTTCATGATGCAAAATAAACGCGCCGGCAAAGGACTAGCAGTCCATTTTGGGGAATAACAATAGCTGTGTAACAGAAACCAGCGTTATATTAACTACTGCTAGTAGAACGACTAATTTTGCCCGAAGTGCAGACTTCGCCCTTGAATTTGCTGATAACTTACTAACCTTCCATAATTCCAAGTGTGTCGTGGTTATTTCCATTCCGAATGAAAGTATTTCCGTAAAAGTAAACTGTGTGCATTTGGCTTGAGGGGCCACCAATAAAATGCCACGATACATTATCACCTTTGCACACGCGCAGTCCTGGCAGATTACCGTACATGTACCCATTGATGTTTCTCATCTGGTTGCTCGCCTTGAAATCGGGATTATCTCGAAAATTAAAGAGAAAAATAATCAAAACAAGAATAAGAACTAATATATTAAACACGAGAGATAGAGCTTCATCGGGACACGACGCGCAGCGAGGTATTTTTGACGAAATTCGAGGATATAAAAATAACTTGAGGAGGATTAACTTGAGAGTAACGTCTATGTAGAGGATATGCTCTTTTACCCCTCTTGATTTTAATTGATCGATTAGTACCGCTAAGGGTTTCAGCACAGGACCTTTTTCACCCTACCCTACAAATACATCTGAATTTAACCGTTTACTATATAATTACGAGGTACGTACCGCCAAGTTGGCTATAATGTCCAACAAGCGCGAGTGGAATAATTGCTTTATTGAAAAGGCCCTCAAAAAAACTCACCATTATTCTTAAGTCGTCTCGGTAATTGGGCTTCCTCACGTTCCAGGCCACGTCATTTTTATGGTATATACTTTTATCCACCATTCTCTTGATCAATGATCGCGCGAGAATTACTCAGTTAACGTAATACATAAAACAAGTCTAAAAGGCTGGGGAGATTTTTCACACACATAGAGCATCAAAACCATGAGTTATTTGTTACTGCAACTTATTTTAAAGGATACTTACTTTCGTCAATTGCAGAAGCATTGTCAGCCAGTTCCTTATTATCATTTAAGTACCAGGAAACTCCTTCGTCGGTTAATGCAAAACGGAGGAAGAACTCACGATCGATGTTTATCTGTCTACCATTTTCAGCCAGGGTTCCCTTTTTACAAATCAGGAGAGGGCCAATAAGTCCTGTAAAATAAATAAAGAAATAAAATAGATGAAGCTAGAAATAAATATTACTTTGTAGTGGCACATCCCACGTAGAGACTCTTCGTCCACTGTTTCCAGATAGAATTTGAATTTAGAAGTGTGGACTTTGGCTTTGACTTAATTATTTCCTTTGACAATAATCTCCCGACACAATTTACGAGAGCAATACGAAAAAAAATGTAAGTATGCCGGCAAAATAGCACACTATTTGGCAATTTCTTTCGGTGTGTCTTTCACGCTGCTTCAGATACTAGGTCAAAAAGTTTTTTAAGTTTTCCTGAAAACAAAATAAAAGCGAAAAAAGAAAGAAACAAGAAAGAAAAAGCAACTGATTTATTGACAATGTAAGAGACATTGTGTGGTTGAAAGTTCGAGGGATAGTCACGTCGCCACGTTGAGGAGCCCCTGTATAACACCTTGTGTTTCTACTGAAACTTGGTTCAACTTTAGTTTTCGAGATGGTCAATTGGAACAATGACAGGAGTTCACATTACAACATTGCCACAAGAGGGATTGTCACTTTACCACTGTGGGTGTCCTTGGTGGAGTCGACGTTTGAGTGGTACATCCAAGTCAGGCACGAGGGATCGTTCTCAGTTGGTGCTACTGCGTCGGGCACGATCCATTTATACAGGTACGTCTCATTTGGCATTATTGCATTATCAGCGGTGTCATTCCCAGTTGTGCCATCTTGATACTGGGCTCCTTCGTTTGCTTTATTATAGAATACACCGAGAGGGTGTATGCTGTAATTACGACTTGCCTGTGAAAAGAAACAGGAATGTCTCGTAAGCCCAGGAAGTGTGTATCCTTGCCTAACAAAGATTAAAGCACGAGGGGTGTGTGATGGGGGCTGTATCTCCGCACGCACTGTTTTATGTATCGTCTTATCGTTTTGCAAGCCGAAGGTTATAATGGCAAGGTTCCAACCAAAACCAAGTACAGTGAAACTTCGCCTTACGGTCACCTCGTTATTACGGCCACCGGCAAAACGCCCATAATTTTCTTATAAGAAAACCCCGTCAATGCGGTCAACCCGTTGATACGGCCAATGGCCAGATTCTGAAATCCCAACTTGTACGATACTTCATTGCTTTAACCCATTTATACAGCCACTCGAACCAGTTACGTTCATCTTTCCATTGTTAATATTGTATATGCTGACTGAAGTTTTAATTTAATTTTTTTTTTTTTCAAATTGATTAGAAGTGCAATAGTGATATATCTGTTGAGACGTCCTCCAATTTAGACCAGTCAAAAGGCTTGACCCTACCTCGTTAATACGGCTACCCTGTTAATGTGACCAAATTTTCATGGGCTCTTGTTGACCTATGAAAGGAGTTCCACTGTAATCTCTCTGGTCAATCACCAAGATCAGAATACAGGCAATTCAATACAAACGAAACAAGACTCGAAACAAATACGTGTAGCTGAACAAGTCAGTCTCTAGCCGGTTAAGAAACCTAATCATATTATGTCTTTTTGCAGTATTTGTTTTAGTTGTTTCTTTGACGCTATAAGTTCTTTATGATTCTTCAATTACCTTATTTTTGAAAAGCACTTGGATTTCGTCACCAACTTCAGCACGAATCACGGGGCCTAGGAATCCCAAATGGGCTTCACTTGACGATCTGTTCACCTTAGTAGTAAAAGTATCGTCTGTGTACTCAACATACACTGCCTTCTTGTACTCTCCTCCTATTCTGTTATCAGCGTGGGTGAAGTACTTAGCAGATTCACTGTGAGGCACAGAGACAACAAAACAAAAAAGTTCTAAAGACATACATATGTCTGGATTTATGACAAAGTACGCGTAATACCAGTAAAAGCTTTTAGGGAACGTTTCCCATCGGTATTGTCTCGCGTACTTTTCTGCATGTTTTCTTCATCTTTATCTACATGAGTTATGTCAGTAAAAAATCTTAAGACATCACACCGGCTGTAAGAAAAAAAAAATTAAAAACAATAGGTTTAAAATATATATATATATTTTTTTCTTTTTTTCTTTGAAATAATGCACCTAAAACTCTAAAATCGAAAATAAAGAAGATAAGAGGAAACGCGGACACTTTGAGGTCATGATTTATGTACCTTTTTGGCCAGGTTAGCGATGCTCCATCAATGTTATTTTCACCGCTTGGTCCGTAATTCCAAATCACCTCATCAGCTGCGATGCAGTAGATCCTGGTTTCACCACCATCAACTGACGGCAGGTCAACACTTTTCCCGCAGTCTGTGACATTAAAAAGCGCCGACATCCCATTGTCAAAGAACTGGCTATTCATGCAGTTCAGTAGCCAGGTTCCCGGATTCAACGCTTTCATGTAAGCCGTCATGAAAGTGGACGGAAGGAGTGTTGCTGTGTTTCTTCGGTGAGAACTGATCTTAACCGTGTGGCCGTGGAACGAGGCTAAAGAAAACAGGTTTGATGTTAGACTTTAATGTAAGACTGAACAAAAATGCTATTATTCATCATGTGGCAAACTGCTCTTCCCACGAATTAGTGACGGAGATTGAATTGCTTTTTAAATTACTTCTCCAGGGGTAAGTGTGTGAACTTTTTCCTCAAATTTTGGTGCATAGTCTTAGTTTCTTTCACTTTCATCCCCAAAGTAGATGTAAAAATGTAAAGGAATGTCAGCCTTTTTTTTCCTCCACCTTCTTATCTTCCTTTTCGTGCTCTCGCTCTCTCTCTCTCTCTCTCTCTCTCTCTCTCTCTCTCTCTCTCTCTCTCTCTCTCTCTCTCTCTGTCTTTTTTGTCATCGCTTAGAGTGATTTGAAGGCCTTTAAGAGTCGTAAAATCAAGGTGCATATGGCTGATTTGGTGCAAAGCGTTGACACGGTTTTCATAAATCCAGTCATCTCGAGCACTCCAGCGAGAGTGGATGCGTTAGTTTATAAGAAGAAATCACTGAACTACCTTGTTCGGTTAGTATTGGAAAATTTGCACCTTTTTTTATATTTAATTTGTGAACCTCACCTTCGGCCTGTCCATTATATTTTTAATTCAAAAACACATAATTGCTAACGTTACTTTCAACACGGTCACTTGCGCTACTAACAATACTATTTACTCTACTTAAGGTTTAATACTCGCAGAAGTTGCAAAAATATACCAACTACTAACGTTATATACTGACGGGTTACTTACACTAGAAACTCAAACAAAGAAAAGGAAAAAAAGCCGGAGATGTATGATATAGTAACTACCTCTCTTCTAACTCAAAGGAGAAAAGGTTAAAGAATTTTCCGTGCCGATTCACTGTACGTTAGCTTATGGAGAGTAAATATTGAAGTGACGAGATAATGAGGGAATACCTTGTAAAAAGGAAAGTCTAAAAAAAGAGAAAAACTCCAAACTGGTAAAAAGTTAACAAACAGAGAAATGTTCAATTTAAAGTTTTCAATAGTTGGAATATTTTCTTTGCTTCTGCAAAAATTATCAACTTAACGTTTTTATATTGAAAGACAATATGCATACACTTACGGTTATGCACATCACTCCAGGTTCCCATTCCAATCATATGCCAGCTGACCGTATCTCCCTGGCACATGCTAAGGCCCGGCAGATTGCCGTATATGTATCCATTAATGGACTTCATCTTATTGCTGGCTACAAATCCGGCGTCTAATTTTAAAACTTTGGTAGCCACTGGATCGTCGGAGAAGCTTTCAATGTTCTCATCTAGCAACCAGCTCTCGTTTTCGTCCATCTCGGTAAAAAGGATAACAAATTCGTGGTCGATACTTTTTCTTTCGTCACTGTTTTCCACCAAAACACCGCGCTTACAAATCAGAAGTGGACCTGTGCAAATAAAGAATGAATTAAACAGAGGTGTTAATTTCTAATCCACGGCTAGAGAAACTGTTGGACTGCGTTGGCGGGGAACGAAACACCGCTTAGCTATCACACTTAGCCTTGTGCAATTTTCTAGGCAACTCGTTAATCGAGAGCGAGAGCTTTATAATTAATGCGACCTCGTAGGCTTTCGTCAATCAGAAACAAGAGCGTGCTTTGAACATGCTTTAAGGAGTTTGGTCTATCAGATCAAAAACGATCTCTGTTGCAAACTTGACAATTATTTGCTTTCATAAAGTTGTATCAAGAAACGCCTTTGGAAGAAAAAAGCAAGAAGATCCAGTAGGATAAGAAAAGGAACAGAATGAACTTTAAATTCGCTCTGAGACTTGCGAGGAATCCTGACGTAAACATTTTTGACAAGTTCCGGATTCAAATACTGTTGGCATGTTTCCTAAGAAAAAAAGGCTGCCGAAACCTTGGTAAGCCCTTAATAAACGACTTCCTTCTATACCTATCAATCCAGTGTTGGTGTCTTTCACAGAAATCACGTGGGAATGGTACATTCTTGTGACACAATCCTCGTCGGTTTCCGTGGGTGCGTGCTGTTCGTTAACAACCCAATTGTATGTATAAACGTTGTTAGGTTCTACTTTGTCGTCTCGCTGCTGCTCGTCACTGCTGTGGTCGGCATAAAGGGACCCTTCCCCGGCCTTGTTGTAGAAGAGTCCATGGGCGTGAACAGTGAACGGCCTGTGAGCCATATTCTTGAAATGGACTTTTATTATATCCCCTACTTCGCCTTTTATTGTTGGACCCAAAAAGCCAAGGTGCAGTGGATGGGGTTTCTCTTGTTCAAAGGTCCCATCGGTGTATTCTCGATAGAGCACCTTCTTGTACTCGGTTGCGATTCTAGTTGCACCACGTAGGGTGAAAGGTCTTGCATAGCTGAGAAATGAACAATTTCGTGGCAGCCAATCAATCACACACTTACCTGCTATCTGACTGACTGTTTAACATACGGTAAGATTATTTGACTGGCTGACTGACTGACTGACTGACAGACTGATTGCCTGACTGACGGTTTGCGTGTTTGACCGAATGACTGACTGACAGTTAGATTGTTTGACTGACTGACTGACTGACTGACTGGCGGTTAGACTATTTGACTGGCTGACTGACTGAGTGACTAAATGACGGTTAGACTATTTGACTGGATGACTGACTGACTGACTGACTCACTGACTGACTGATTATTTGACTGACCGACTAACCGACCGACTGACTTGCTAGCTGACTGACTGACCAAGCGTCTAAAATCCCGTCTCAGTAGAATAACATAGTAAGCTTTGAAGTTCGTTTGCAGCGAAATGGTTCCAGCTAAATGATTAGAAGTACAATAGTACCCCGTTGTGCTGGCCGCATTTAAAGGGAACTTTTAAGAAAGTGACTCTTTGAGGTTTTCTTTGTGGTCGTAAGTCAGCGGGGTAACATTGAACAATTCATTCGCATAGCTCATTGGTTTTAATGCACTTATATTGAATCAATGACGCGACGCATCGATAGTTAAATTGCTTTCTGTTTTCTAATTTAAACACAAGAAGGAAGAAGGGATAGCGTTCAAACTGAGACAGGAATGCTTTGTTGTTGTTGTTTTTCCTTTTTTCAGCAACTGAAAGAGTATGTAGTCCGCGAGTCAACTGCATCATTTGCATCATTGATTGCACCCTTGCTGTGGACACTGGTTAGAAAAATTCCAAAGCCTGCTGCAATTAATCGCTGTAATATGTAGACCAGGTGTAATTACCTAACCTTTCGGAAACAAAACTTTCGTCGATATTCGCTCTACTCTAATTCTGAAGATCACTCCTACCGTAAGCTTATGTTCGCGACGTCATAAAAAGTTTAAAACCTTTTGCTTTTACAAAGACTTAGCCTTTGAAGTCTACTTTATTATCTCCTTAATTGTTTTCTGAAACACTTACAATCTACAAGTTATGAAAATGTCTTTGTTATCTGTTAATAAGCTTTCAGCAAGAACATTCCAAACCTAGGTTGCAATTGGAGCACGCGACTCTATATGAGTTTCTGAAAAGCGACCGTTTGATAGCTAAAATTAGCCATGATCGATCAGTTAATTTGACATTTCAAAATCGTTTGGCCATTGAAACGAGACTTGCATTTGGTACCTTAGATGGTGCAACTCTTTTTTGGCATGTTTCTCGCTGGCTAGGTGATGGACAACCAGTTTGACGCACTTATTCAAATGTTGGTAAAACGTGCAGAAATTGTCCTGGCTAGTTCAACACAGAACAAAGCGATGATTCCAATATCATTAATTATATTTAGTTATCACCTAAAGCAAAATAATGAAAGCAAAAGTTCGTCAGTTTTACAAAACCTGCCCAATCGAGCTAAACGGTGTGCGTTCTTGCAAATAATGTATGATCTTGAAGTTAGAATTTTTCACACCATAAAAACAACGTTGCACAGTTAGCGGTGCAACCGATTAGTGGACATTTCTCAGCTTTGATGTTTCTTTACAACCTAATCATTCGTGTCCATGAAACTGTGACTAGATGCCGCCACTATCCTTTGCATTCCTTTCGTGACAAACTCGTTGGCGTATTAATATAAAACATAAATGGCGTATAAAATGTATTTTATCAATTCCCGTATCTGTAGACCATACTGCGAGTGAAACTTTCTAGTTCTGTTATCAGTCAGCTTACGTTATATTTCGATACATTAGTCCAATGCTTAAAACTAAATTTAAGACAGGTCCTTGCCAGCGATGAGATGCATGACGCAAGTACCAGAGTGGTCTTAAACGCGTAACATCGATGAAAAAATTGATATGATTTCAACGAAACGTTTATGTTTCTCAATAACAGCAACATGCTCGCTACATGGCTTTGGCCCTAAACCTGGCTTTTGAGAAAACACACGCATCAAGACCTTTTCAACATCACACGTTCCATCTTACTTCCCGCGCCTTTCAAGCTAAAGGAACATAACCTTACCTGTCCTGATCGAGTGGTACTCCCTTCATCTTGTCTTGTCCGCTAGGAGCGTAGTTCCAATTTCTCTCCACAGCAGCTATATAATATTCACGAGTCGTGGAGCTGACCATCCTTGGTAGGCAACTCCAAGACGCAAGAAGACACAATGCAAAATACAGCAGCATCTTGCACCTGCCAATCATTCAACTTTTTTAACTGAAAAAAGCGAAACATGTATCCTGCTGTTAAAGACAGGTCAATAAGTTTTATCTAATGACTTGTGGAATTTCACTAATTATATTAGCACCCAGCGGTCTTTCCCATATATCTTTGGGGCCCTTCTGTTTTTTGTTCAATCTTCACTGTTGCATAGTTAATAGAGCGAAATGGTTTATATGAAACTTGACAAAGTCCTTTGTTGTATGCCTTGACCCTGCACAAAACACAACAGTTTTTTACTTCTAACAAAGGAACAAACCAATGTGCAACCGCCTGATACGAAAACACAAAAACCCAGTGGGAAAAATGGGAACGTATTCCGCAACTAAATACCGGTGCACTAACCTCTGCGGGCTAGAGGTGCTTACAGGTTTTCAAGTCCTTCAAAACCAATAAACTTTACAATAAAATTTGAAACTTCGAGAGCTGAGATGAACACATTGCAACTGTCAAACCTAATATACGCTCATAAAAAAAAAGACTAAATTAATGCCCGGCACAGCGGCACACGCGCATTTCATACCAACAGGAAAAATATTTACATTCTTTGTCACTGTCACTTACAGTTCAGCTCCGCCGAATGTACATACATTAAATCTTTGCTTCTTTGTTTGCCCCTATGATGTTTGCCGGACTTCATAACCATTCTCCTCTATTAACTATGGCTGTTGTCTTTTTTTTTTTGTTTATAACGTTCCTGCTTATTGCTTCAAATATACTTCCTGTGATTGTGACTTTATACAACCTGAAGGCTCTTGTTAGCTACTTGTTTTCTTTCTCATAAGCGATTTGCTAAAATATGCTTTGTCAATCAGCGGGAAATATATTGCTCGCTTGCATCCTCGGCAAGACGGCAGCTCATGGATTCCTGCACTACTTACTTGAATAAGAGTCCGTCTGTTTACAAGCGACTCAAATCCCAATACGTCACTGAAAACATAGTGACCGTTTATATGTACCGCCCTGGCATGCGTTTGACGATTTTCTTGGCCGCTTTTTTCATTTTCAAAAGCGCACTCTCCAGTAGTAAGTTTACTTTTGATGCCGTTTTTGAAACGGACTGGTAGGGTGCCAAGTTGTTTGAAGATTGACGCATTTTTTGACACTGAATAAGTTGACGCAATTTTAGACGCAAATCTTTACAGCCTTTTGGAACCAACTAATGCCACAATTTTAAAGTATGCAAGAACTTGCTTTGCCTAAGATGGGCCGTTTCAGTATATTTGAGTTCTGATGTGACCCATGGAAAGGATTCAAGCCCCCCACACAACAACAACTGATTCCACTGCGATGTTTTTAATGATGGTTTTAATGAAGAAATTATATTCGAACACAAAGAAAAAATGTTCGACACAACAACAGCTGTGAACTGCAACAACGGCTCAATTGAAAAACAATTTAACATCCTTTGCATGAGAACTTAACTTGCGTACACTTTTATATCGTCAAATAGGCGTTAATTACCTATTATCGAGGTGATTTGGCTTCACTTTGCTTTTAATTATACAAAGTAAAGAACATTCGCACATTATCAATGGTGAAGTCTTTCCTTTGACTTCAACTTTAAATGGCCTTTATGGTTCCACTAACGCAACTGAACAACAATGTACCACGCAAACATGGCCACGAAGGGCAACTATGACTCAGTCTTATTGGCGTCAGCAGGATTAATAACATTTCCAACAGATTGCAAAGCTTTGTATCCGAAAATTTCAAAATCACGCCTATATATTCCTTGCAGTCGTATAATATCTTCTCTTGGAACTTTCGAGTAATAGCGCTGCAAATCGTCCTTCGTTGATGTGAAATGAACAGGAGGGAATGAAACAAATTGATCGACA
>Ga0126338_10000219_pt1 | contig 26539 bp, 19 predicted proteins | sample OrbCmetagenome_2_FD_92529 | JGI IMG/M metagenome (GOLD analysis project Ga0126338, IMG submission 92529) | Coral microbial communities from Petempiche,Puerto Morelos, Mexico - Orbicella C C metagenome | ecosystem: Host-associated > Invertebrates > Cnidaria > Coral | place: Petempiche,Puerto... | reverse complement strand
TTAATCTCCTATAACATCACAATTTCTTGATTTTATCCACTAAATGGTTTTCGAATAAATTTTTTATTGCGTCAGGATTGCGTGACAGTGCAAACCAAGAATTGTTTTGCTGGGGTCACTGACGTACATTAGTTTCTTTCAGCTTAAATGTACAATAATTTGCTACATGAGTTTCACTCTTGTTAAGACACATAACTCTGTTACAAGCAAATAACGAGAGAATATCGTTTAGTTCGAGATTTTATCTTTATTATACTTTACAAAGTTTCTCAGAGCATTTTACTTAGGTGTATTCGAACAGATGAATTCGTAAACAAATTCTCCTTTCTGCTCTTGTTGCTCAGATGTTCTTGAGCTCGCGCTGGGATTCTGCTTGGTTCATGATCACGTCTAAAAATACGAAGACACTTCTGAAGATGCTTTTTATCAAGTTGAAGAGTTGATAGCCCCGGTTGATGACTCCTTTGGTATAACATGATTCATGATTCACTCAAAATGTTCGCTCATAAATTGATCTCTGGTAAGGCTTACAGCATCCCGTTCCGAAAACGCTTAACATGTTTTAGTGTTGGTCTACCTTGAACGGTGTGTTCGTTTGTATGTGATTTCATTGCCCTAGAAATCATGGAATCCGTGCTAACTTTTCTTGACGACAACCTCTGTAAATTCCATGTGCTGTATGTATGCACAGTTGGCGCATGCGCTTTAGAGACCAGACGGCGATTTGTGACTGAACGCAGAAAAAAAGAAAGGCGAAATTTAAATCCAGGCCTCGCTACCTGGGTAATTACAAGTAGCCCAAGGGTTCCTACTGTAGCCATGAAATCCTGGATGCCTAGCACTTACATGTAATCTGATCTGTGGCACCTGGGTGCATCTAGAGCACAGCCCTGATGTACATGTACGTGCAATAGGAGCTTTCTTTGAGTGGAAGCTGTTATTTTATTTCTTACAAAAGAGCAGTAAATTATCATAGTCAATGTACCGTACATGTTTCTAAACTTTAGAGATTTGTCTTAGATTTTGTTGAGGAAACAAAACTACAATTATATAGTCCTAGAGTCTTTTGTCAAGTGATTTTAACATGTGCCTCTGGCTCGAAAGATTGTGCAAACACTTCCCACATTTTCAACATTAAATAAATTATAATTACTAATTACTATTACTACTATGTACATTGTATTGTATTTTCAAGAGTGCAACCATATTATCCTTCAACAATCTGTGGTTCACCATTGTCTAATTTTTGTTACTGTTTATTTCACAGTCATCCTTGTATGTGTTTGGTGGTAGAAAGGAGAAAAAGGCCACCAGTGAACTTTGGTCTTTTGACACATGGACATTACTTTGGCGTTTGTTACCCAGTCAAGGTGATTCACCTCTGTCTGTTGCTGGACACACGGCAACTCTTGTGGACTCTAAAATGATTATCCTTTTTGGTTATGGTCCAGAGAGGGGCTACACAGATAAAGTTCAAGAATATGATCTAGGTAAATGTTACAGTAATAATCACTAATTAAATTTCTGTTGTTAATTTTAACGGAAAAGGCACTATGAAGCACAGTTATGTGACTATGCTCCCTTCCCTTCTCTGTTCTCTTGATTATAAAGCTGTATGCGTAATCTGGTACATATAGGACCACAATTAAATTGATACATGGTTTTGCATGCGTCATGGAGTTAACTAAAGGTACATGTGAGAAGTTTGGACAGCACAAAAGAAGTGCTCAGGCAACCCTAAATGTAGCCTCTTGAGTGCTCTCCAAATGGTGCACAGCTACATGTACATGTACAGTTGAACCTCGATTATCCGGACTTGTTGGGACTAGACGGAATAGTCTGGATAATCTGGATATTAATGAAGAACAAAACTGTTTAAATAAAGCAACATTTAATCGTGAAACAACACTTTTACAAGTCACTTGGAAAACAATATTGTCTACTGTACATCTTGAACCACCTCAACTCTGAGCCAATCAGAACTCACTGGACTGTTCTTCATTAGTTACGACATGTGCATGTGGTGCTTTTGCTCTATAAAAGCAAAACAAACTCGCTTTTGACTGCACTTTTCGATGCTATAGTCTTGAAAGGAATATTGCTACGGATCTTGATCATGACTTATAAATATATTTTTTACAAAATTGGAACTAGAGAAAAAGTCTAGATAATTGAGAAATCCGGATAGTCAAGGTACGGGTAATCAAGGTTCGACTGTAGTTATTGTTTTGTAACATTGCCAGGGGAACAGGCCAAGCAGGTTGCATGTACATGCATGGTCTGTCAAACTTCAGTTGAGTGATGACAAATTATGCAACATTTGTTACCCAATAAGATCATCCTTACAAATTTGTGTCTATTCTTACATGTACATGTAGATGATAAAAATGGTAGAATTTATTAATAACAATAATGTTATTATTGACATTCCAGAGACTAGCAGGTGGACTGTATACGATACCCCCACAGACATCATAGGACCAACATATGGACATAGCAGTGCTTATGATCCCGTGAAAAAACTAATATACGTTCATGGTGGATTTACTTCATATGGCTCAAAAGATGAACCTTCCACAGAATTGACTGTCTATAATCCCATAACAAGAGTTTGGTAGGTACAAGGGAGCAAGGGAGGGTGACATGTAGTTGAAAGCCCCGTTTTGTTTTCTGTTCTTATAACGTACATCAAATTGTTTTACATTGTGTGGTCTCAGACAATATCCATATCCACCCTAAGGAGGGTTATTGGAAATTCTAAGGGGGAAGAGGGGGAGTCTCAAGGATCAAAATTGTTAAAGGAACGCCTGGTCCAAAATCGGAATTTCCAGGGGGATGAGGAGGCTCAAACTAAAAAAAACCTCCATGGGAGGGGCATGGATATTTTCTGGAACAGCACATTTAACAGGTGCTTTTAGGTTCTTAAAATGTCATACATGTATGAGGTCAAAAATCGAATCTGCTGTCTGGGACCCACCTTCTTGGAGTTACAAAATATACAGTCATGTAATATATTGTCTTAATATAAAATTGATGGAACTTAAATCTAGATGATAAAATTGCACAAAAGTACATACAGTGGGTACATGTAGGTTCATGTACATGTACACTAAGGAATGTACATGTACACTGTTTACAATAGGCTTTTAATTTTGTATTAGTGCTGGTTAACAATTTGGGGAAATTGTGATTAAAACAAATAACTATTTTAAAACAAGATTCTAGAAACTTGATTTAACCTGCATGACAAAATACAGCTGCTATGGAAGTGTCATATGACACAGACAAACAGGCTTGCAAGGGATGAATTACCTACTTGTTGTCGTACATGTACTTGTTCTTAAGTTGACTGATGTTGTTGCTGCTGAACGATAAGCAAAAGTTTTCATTATCACTTTTGTTTAAACAAATAAAAAATGCTGGAGTCTGCTTTTGAGCTTGAGGTGAGTCTAAAGACGATAATTATTTAAATCTTTCAGTGATCAGCCCTCTTTAAAATTTTCAGGAAATCCCTTAAACGTAGCAGTGTACCTCGTTACCTCCATTCAGCCATTTTACTTGGTAAAGTTATGCTTGTGTTTGGTGGTAATTCACACAATGGCACAGCACAGTTACAGTCTATGTTGCCCTGCTTTTCTATGGATTTTCTTGCATATGACATAGGTGAGTTGAACCAAGCGAGTTTGTTGCACATTTAAAGGAGCTATGTCACAGTTTGGGCATCTTGAAAAGTTTGGCCTAAATTTTTTAAGTTAGTTGTTCGTATTAGTCATCTCCATGGATCCAGGTTAACCATCCTTGTTCCTGTGAGGTTTATTATCATCTCATTTGTGTTTTTCTATCTTAGTAAACTATTATTTTCAATTTTCCTTGTATGTGGCCTTAAAATAACTCAAAGTACCATTGCTGAGCGCGATAGCAAAGCATGCGAGTGACATCATAACTCAGCCAAACTCAGACAAACAAAAGGGAATGATGGAAGATTTGATGATTTTTCAAGCACGTAAGCAAGTGTTCCTAAAACAATTTTTAAAGCGAAAATTTGGCATTCATTTTCCTCCTATTTCTCTCAGAACACGCTTATGTTGTCTGACTCTCGTGGGGTTCCAATAGTTTGCATTCTATTTTTAGACTTTGTGCGCTTCATTATTGACAAAGTATAAAAAACAATGTTCCAGTTAGGATTCATTGATTTTAAACTTTGATTTGCAATTGGTAATTATAAATGCAATTAATGGTTATTGGTACTTAACAGTAAATTTTCTGGTGATGTTGATATTTGTTTTGACATACATGTACATGTACATGTATGTCTACAAAATCGTGTCTAAGGAAATTAAAGCTGACTTAATTGTTGTAGGGACTTGGTAGAACAAAATTATTCCAATTGTAACATTTTTTCCTTGTTTATGTATTTTTGACAACGATATTAAAATAATCTTATTTTAGACTGTGATGAGTGGCATAGAATGAATGAGTCAGGAAGTCTGAAAGATGCTGGGCGATATGGTCATACTGCCTTACTAGTCAACAGGTACACTGCTGAGATTTAATTTTATTAACAGCTCTCAATCTAAAGGACTGTGGATTGTTCTCTGAAAAGGTTACTTTAAATTATTTTGCTAAAATGTATTTGTTGTCAATAGGTAATTATGTAGTGTGGTGTGCCCATGTAGCTTTATAAATTGCCAGGAATAAGATTGAGTTTAAGCTATTTTTGTAGTATGGTTGAAAAACATATTAACTTCATGTAATGAAGTGAAAGGAAATTCCTTCAAAGACATGTACATGTAGATACCGTATAGTGCACTCTTAGTGTACATGTAGTTTATGTAGTGTTCTGTGTACTTGACTGTTGTAATAATTGTAAAATACAACAGAAAAAACCTCTTGCATTATTTTGAGGTGATGAGTTCAAATGAGAACACTTTGTGTACATAGACCCTTTGCATAAATGGCACCTAAAGGTGAATATCAATACTTATAGGTCCTAAGCCTCGCATTCATGTGTAAAATCTTTTGTCTGGAAACCTAAATATTGTTATTCAAATTAAGGCGCCATTTATGCGAAGGGTCTATTTTACAAGAAGGTTGTGTACATGTATATTAAAAAAATATTTTCTTTCAACAGAACCATGTATGTGTTTGGAGGATTTCAAGGAATTGTTCTCAGTGATGTGTTGTCGTTCACTCCAGGTGATTCAAAGTTCATTGGTCAGTTTTCACTTGAGTGTCAAGAAGCAATTCATTTTGCATTACTACACTACATGATTTTCTTAAAAAACTAGCGCCACATTTTCATCCAACCGGAAGTACATGTAAAACCAAATTTATGACACAGACGTTTTTGTGGGCTTTGTGTCAGCTACATGTACATATGTATTTTACTTTGGTTTTGATTGGTTCATTGAGTTGTCTGTATCCTTTGTGATTGGCCAGGGCGATTACTTTGCATAGAGTAAAACATACACATTGACCTGTATATATATCATGCATCCAGGTGTTCATGTATCCATATACACTAGCAAATAATTTTATGCAATGTCTTTATTTTGTAGCCCCATGTGATTTGATTGATGATAAGGCAACATGTCAAGTGCACTTCAATTCATCTGACTGTGTGTGGAATGACTCCACTTCTTCATGTCTTGGACCAGAACGTTGTGTTCAACCAAAGATCTCAGGTTAATATGGAGTTTGAGCCAGAACATAAATTTTGTTTTTTGTAAATACTACCAGCACCCATACTTTTCCGAAGATTTATGAATATCAACCCAAAATTTGCCAACACCTTCAAAGATCACCTGAACCCATTCAAAGGGTTACGAATATCATCTGAATATTGCCTAAGATTTTCCAACTTTATAAGAAGTTTCATGAATATTTCCAGAAATTTCTGAAGACAAGCAATACATGTTATCTAAGCAATCAACTAGTGTCCAGCCAAAAGCTCCAAATACATGTGCAGTAGTCTCTATTTTTCAAGTGTTATTTTGAAACAAGTAATCACATTTAATTATTATCGTGCATTTCAAAACTTCAAATTTTGTCATCCTGTGAAAAATTAACTTGTGCTTACTGTATTACAAATTCACTCGAAATCGTGTGATTACCTAGTATACAAATTTGTCACATTACTTACAGGCTCCAGTTGTTCAAAGCCTGGATAACTCTCTCCACCTGGCCGGGATTGTTTGAAAGCTGGATAACGCTATCCACCAGATAAATGACTATCCAGCAGATAACATGGTTTGTCTTGTGAACACTTACATTGTATCCACTGGAGAGCGATTTATCCAGTAGATAGCATTATCCACCCTTCGAGCAACGTATTGGGGCCAGATAAATTACTTTCCTGGGGATAATTGTTAACAAAAGAAACCATGCTATCAACTAGAAAGTGATTTATCCATTGGCTAGCTCGTTATCCACCTTTCTAACAACCTGGGCTAGGTGATGTTTATAGTCTGATTTATTACACGACTAAGTTAGTTCAGAGGGCCAATAACTAAAATCAACCAATCAGATTGCTCCATTGCTGGTCCAGTATTCTCTAAGTTTTGGACTGGGCACTTTCCCAAATGATCCCAGAACAGTGTTCAGCAGAAAAATTAGATGACTCTCTCCATTTATTCATTTTCTGTGTTTATATTCAGCTGATGAAAAATGCTTTGAACTTGGTAAGAGTTGTAGAAGCTGTACATCCAGTATACATGGCTGCTCATGGTGCAATGGCATCTGTGTAAAGGGTAATTGCCCCACATCACAGGTTTGTACATTTTTCTTTCTTTATGCTTTTTACATTATGGAGTCAAGGGGAGAGATTGTGTATTATAACGAGGAATTAGTAAATTAAGGAACCTCTTTTGAAAGTGATATTCACAATATTTTTTCATGCATGTAACTCCACAGCATAGTACTTCCCTGTGTATTGTAAACACATACATACGTGTATGTATGCAATATTAAATACATGCATATTGTAATTTTTCTATCTTTCCATTAGAAAAAAGTAGATTCTCCTGATAACTGCCCAAAAAAAGGGAAGGAAGTTTCAACACCTGACTGTGATGGTGAGTGATTTTTGTACCTCGATGTATACATTAATTACAATTATAATCCAGGTCTTCCCATTACCATCATCTTTTTTGAAGTACTGATTGAAACCTATGAGAAAACCTGTTCACTTGCAAAAAGCATGGCTTAATAATTATTACACTATTTACATTACTCTCTTTCCATGCATTCACTAATTTACTCTACATAGCCAAAAGACTCACATGTAGAACTGAGTGGAGACGTAAAATTACTGTGACTTTATTCCATTGAGCAACCTTTTAGGGCCCTATTCAGCCACACTTTCGTTTTTGTTTACATGCGAGAGTTTGGCTATTGCACCATTGCATTGCACCAGCATCAGGGCCTTACACAGGTTTTTATTGCCTGGCAGGTCTGTGTGAGGAGCGCTTGTGCCACAATTTGAGCTCGTGTGATGACTGTACCTCGAAAAGACGTTGCATGTGGTGTGAGTCAGAGAAACAGTGTGTAGCTACCACTGCCTATGCTGTTAATTTTCCCTTTGGACAGTGCCGCGGCTGGGTCCAGAGTCAGTGTTCAGGTAAGTGTACATCCTGTCGATCCATATGTAAAGTACAACACAGTTACTAAATAATTATTACCCTACTGTAGTCAACTGGGAAAATAATCCAGTATCCTCTATCCAACTACAGTAAGGTTTACACAGTTCTTTTTCAATAATAAGCCAAAATATTATTTAAGTATCTAATGGCTGTACTTTACTGAGAACATCAGCCGTCGCTTTTCACTACCTTGACAGTGCTAAACTCATCTATGTGTACTGACAAGGAATAGTTTGGTTTTCAAGAGAGTTATTTACGTAATCATTAGTTTGATTTGGCTTTAAGTATAGATTAAGTAAAAACACAAAGCTTTCTTTAAAACGTTTCTGTAAAGCCTCACTCAATTTTTGAAGGTCAGAGGAAACCTGCTTCTTTGTTCTATAGTCAAAACTCTTGGCTTTCCCATATTTGGCATTCATTGAGCGCTTTAGCTCCTGATTGGTTCATTGCGTTATTCGTCTTGAAACGGGCAGGGACTTCCACATAGAAGCATCGTAAATGAAAGACGTGGTTAATTTTAATTTCCTGTTCCAGATTCTAATCATCAGTTACCTTGTTTACTTCACTTGGCTAGTCAATTAGAGATGTTGAATGGCAGATTCTCCTCAGAAAATGACTGTTCAACGTGAAATCAAGACCATTAATTTGTAACTTCATCAACTGATTTGTGTTTGTTTCTGTTAAGCTGTGAAATGTTCTGGATTGAAGACTTGTGATGACTGTCACACGTTGCCTGAGTGTGGCTGGTGTGATGATGGTTCAGAGACTGGTTTGGGCCAGTGTATGGAGGGAGGTGACGATGGTCCTTTCACCAAACCAACAAACGCCTCATTAAACCAATGCCCAATAAACCGCTGGTACTTCATAGAGTGTCCAGGTACGTTGATGGAAAGGAATTTCTTTTGCTTACTGTTTTAAACCTACTAGTAACCACTGGGTTAATAAAAGATGCATTAGTGTAGAGATCAAGAGCTTCAGGTTCATGATTCACGCATGTCCATAGTCCTTATGTTGTGTTCAGTCTAAAGCAAGACATTTTTCGACTCACAGCGCCTCGTACTCCAGTTTTATGTACGTGAGTAACCACGGGTTGTTTAGGCAACGTGACAAAATGCACTGGAATGACAATCCAGTTAGTGAATGCAACAGTCGTTTCATTTGGGTCTGCATTAACATTTAGGTTACATCTTAGCACCGCACTTTTTGTGCGATTTGGCAAATGCGAGTGCAGTTACTGCCAATAGAAGAAAATCCTTTCATTTTGTTATGAAAAACAGTAAGTCTGCCACTAGGTATAGAGGACTGTTTCCTTTTGGTTGGTTCCTGTGCTTTCTAAAACTCGATATACTGTAGCAGGATTAAAAAAGTATATATTCACCTAAAAGGATGATTTTTCTTTTAAACAATGGTATAATGCAAAATGTCATTGTTATTTGCTTGTAAAGCAGTGCACAGCAAGACAACTCCTGATATGTCTTATCATCCATTGTAGATTGCCAGTGTAATGGACATAGCAAATGCATCAACAAAAACATCTGTAAGAAGTGCGAGCATCACACAGACGGTGAGCAAAGGCCTTGTCTCTGTTGTAATGTAGCAGAACTCCATGTTACTATATTTCCTACATGTACATATTGACGTCGTATTGACAGTACATGATGTTATGTATTGTGTGCGCGCACTAATCTTTTTTTGTTAGCTGGATTTGGACTTTCAACGTTTCATGTCAGTTATCTTTTGCCATTTCACACAGCTTATACGCACGGTGCACCATGTAGGAATGTTCACCATTACACTTCTCACTCTCAACCTTCTGTTTGGCGAAAAATAAAACTACATCATCCAATCAAAATTCGTCCTCGTGTTACTAAGATGCCTTCTCTATTTGCACCCCATCGCTCTCTTATGCCTCCTTCAGGGCAGGAGGTGGGGAAAGAAAGCGAATGTATAGTACATGTACTTAACAAATACTTTGCTTTCAACAGATCATAATTAGGATAGATCTTGTATCCTTTGTTATTACTGGGTATAGCGTTCATAATTCACTGTTTCACTGTGTTACAGGGCCGCACTGCGAGACTTGCGCATCTGGTTATTTTGGTGAGGCCAAAAATGGTGGAACATGTAAAGGTACTCTCATTATCCCTGTTCTTTGTTCATTGTGCAAAAAATAAAAGTTGACTGTGAGCTCCGTTACTTAAACGTCATGACTGTATCATGGCTGAGTTTTGACTATTTTTTTATTTATTATTTTTTATTTTTTTATTTATTCATTTATTTTTTTGCGTTTTATCAATACTCGCTATGGAACTTAATGTTAGCGAAGTAGTTACTTCTATGGATCTAAATGACAAAACCATAGCTTCATTACAAACAATTAAATCTCCCGTACGTTACAATTAAAGGTGACAAACAAACGAGATTAACTTTGAAAACTGCTCAGCCTAATAGTTTTTCAAAGAAAAGAAAAAACATTAGGTTAGCTCTTACATACCAATCAGGCATACGCGTATATACTGTATACGCGTATGTGCGTATATTCATACGCGTATGTGCGTATATACATACGCGTATTGGGCTGACGCGAATTACGCGTAGTATATTTTGGTTCGGATATATCTGAGCTGCACTGTACTCATATCGCAATCCGTTTTTCTTCTTTTTTTTCCTTCAAATTTTGTCCATCCATCCCGTTTTAATATTTGCTGTGTTATTGAAATGTTCTTTCTCTGTTTAAAGTTGTTTAAATTATATTTCACTCAATTTGGTGGCCAGTTTTTTAACGTTACCGTATACCTTCAGAGCACCTTTAAAGTGTCTCTGTTCAAGCGATGTAGTGCGTCCGGTTCAAACTGTAGATGCCCAACCCCCAATAAATTAAAGCTTATAGAGCTGGCTATCACACTAGACCAAGAATTCTAAAATATAATTGATTTGTCGAATTTTTCACGACCTTTGAATGTGAGCGTCTGGATCATCTTTTGGGTCCCTTTTAAAAGCTACAGGTCAAAGGTTTGCCCCCAGATTTGGACAGTAGCTAGTTTGGCATAAAGGCAACTTAATCGTGTCTGCGAATTTTGTATTTCGAAATCTTTTTTCTAGGAGAGTGATTTTTCTATGATCACTCCATGTTTCTTTTTTTTTAACCTTATTTCGAAAATGTTCTGTAACTTCTCTCCGAAATTGAATATGGCAGATTACAGACAAGTGTTTTTAGCGCTTTGGGTCCGGAAACGGAGGGACAAATTATACAAGCGAAAAGCAAAAGTCGCTTTGACTTGTAGCTTTCAAAAGGTGATTCGAACGCTCGCATTTAGAGGTCGTAAAACATTCGACAATTCAGTTTATTTCAAAATTCCTGGTATAGTGTGATAGCCAGCTCTGTAAGCTTTAATTTGATATGAGGGTGTAGGTATCTACAGTTTAAACCGGACGCGCCACATCGCTTGGACGCGAGACGCCTCTTAAGGTATACGGTAAGCTTTAGTCTAAATGTGGCTAAAATCCGTTACACAGTTTCTTTTATTTGAACCGAATGAAATTGGAGATTCGGTATACCAATGATTGTCCAGTACGGACCAATCAACGTGGCTCTGGGAAGTTTTGATAATGACCAGTTTCAAAGAAGAAAAACGCGATTTGATGTAATGTACATCTACATTGAGTTCTAGATGACCTTTGTCGGGTATTTTTCAACCAAACTGTTTGCTTTGTTTCAAGGGTGTAATTGTAATGGCCACGCCGAGACATGTGACGTGGTGACTGGAACCTGTGAATGTTTAACCCGCTGGGTCACTGGAGAACACTGTGAGAGGTAACCTGTCCCAGCCTTGGATTAGATTAGATTGCAAAAGTCAGTGACTACTCATAACCTGCAATACATGTACATGTACATGTAGGTTTGGCTTCACTTATTTTTGAAAACTATGGCGCTCTCACTCAACGATGGCACTATTAATATTCAGAGTTACGCTTTGTTCATCGCAATTCTAAGTTCCTGGTTTTCTCCAGTGTATTTAATCCTTGTGCAGCAATTTGCTCTGTAGCCTATCTTCACAAGAAAGCTTGCTACATGTAAGTGAGAGTAACGCCGTGATAAGCTGTTGTAGCCGCTTGTGATGTGTTTGCTGAATATTTGTAAGTATGGAAACACTTCAGATTCTGCACACTGTCCCATAGTTTACAAGCTTTAAACCCAAGCCGTACCAGTTATTTACCGTAACCTCACTTTCGTTCTGTGTCATGATTAAGGAAGACTGGAACTTTTGACAAGGGATTCCGTGTAATTATTTTCATAGTCGTACTGGGTAGACTGCTTTAACTCTCTTTTTTGTTTGTGTTTTTTTCTTAACACAGTTGTGATGAGCGGGAAAATGATGCAGACATCATTGGTAACGCTACAAATGGCGGCCATTGTTATAGTGAGTGCATGGTGTTGTTATGGACTTAGGATCCTAGAGAATTGTTTACAAACCCCTCCCGTGTTTGTTGTTCGAGGAACTTTCTGCCGTTCAATTCAGTGGGCACACAGAAAACTATACTGATAAAAACGCAGCAACGATAAATCAAGTGACACGCACCACTCACACGTCGCCCTTGAAGACATTTGCAACAGTGGAAACCTAACAATAATTGTTAAGGTTACGTATTAATTGCCATTCCAGCCTACTGAAGCTGCGTTAAAGGAATGTTATCATGAGTATCACCTGCTTAAGGTTCTGATCTCTTGCCTGGAGACATTTTCAAGTTCTGCTCTTATTTCTAAGTGAAATCGGGTTTTCGTCGCTTCACGCGAGGTGCAATTGAAATGGAGAAAAAATTAGGCTCGACAAAACAAATTATCTTACAGTAAGTATTCCTGAACCGTGAACACTTTGACCTTTTTTGTACGTTTTTTTCGTGACTATACAATGAGGCTCTTTATATTAACAAGATTATTCAGCGTTTTATACTGTAAAATGCTAATCTTCTGCATTACAATTATGAAGAGCCTTCATTCTATAGTTACCAGAAAAATGTACGAAAGAAATATCAAATGTTCACAGTTCGAGTGTCCGTACCGTAAATTGAATTGTTAATCAGCGTCAACACAGTAAGCATATTTTTATAGCGCGTTATTTTCTTGGCTTACACAAGGTAGGGGTGTAACCCTTGTCTCAAAGTACCACAACTACTTTCTTAATGTCCTTGACAGTGAAATGACTTTTTGTTGGCAGATAAACTTGAACGTAATTATGAGTACACGTTTAATGTGTCCAACAAGACAAGAATCAGTTTCCTGAACGTTCCAGAAAAGGTAAGACACTGTCTTTGCTAGTTGTGTTCATGTTGAACACACCATTGTGATATTTCAGGTTTGGAAGGATGACACCAAAAAGAAAGGTTGTAAACGGTACCTTAATTACCTGTGAATGTTTTGTTTCTATTTTCATGTTGGTTTGGTAATAACAATTTGAGAAAAAAAAAAACAAAACAAAAAAGTAAGTTACCCTGCAGTGCATCATCAGGCATTTTATGTTTTTTTTACAGGATGACATTGACGTAGAGGTTACTGTGGAGATTAAGAGCGGCGATTCTGCTTTTCTGAATCTGTCAATCAGCTCAGGTAAAATTTGCGCAAATTTCACACTAGCCATACAGTATGACACAGTATGACTGGCCGCTATTCAGACGTTTTAGAGCCAGGCGAAGCATTCATTTTGTTGCAGTAAGGTGTATGTTTCATATGAAAAGATGATTTTTGGGCCTCGACAGACTAGAAAGTTAGTTTTCCACAATTCTAAACCTTTTTCGCACACTTGATGTCTTGAAGACTAAGCTATCGATAACTAGAAGTTATGGAGACCTTGGAAATCATTGTTGGCTTGGTTAACCTTTGTTGCATGTTTCGGCACTGAAACAACAGGGAGCAAACACCTTATGATACCTTTAGCGCTCGACAAAAAGGTTCACGGACTTGAAAAAACTAGGTACTGTACATGTATGGACAAGTTTTTGTCATCGATAGCTTAAGTAGTTCTCCTTTTGAAAGGAGAACTTAATTTACCAGCAACCCATTTTTTTATAGTTTTCTGTTTGTTATCAATACCTTGCTTCACACACTGGCTTTTAAGTCATTCTCGCTCTCGTCTGTCAAGGTCCTAATTCAATCTTATTCATACTCAGCACGACTTCAGCCTTTCATTTCTGAAAGAGTCCCCAAGTGAGTTCTTTCAATCCAGAGTTGTCTCAGTTTGAAGAAGCTATGATATTTTTCTGATGTTTAAAAATGTTCTCAAATCAAGGCAGTTAGGGAATCAATGAGCTGTTTGTAGAGGTACATGTGAATGGACTTCGAAGGTGTAATAATAGGTCAGAAAGGAACACCCGCAATAGTTAGGATTGTGCAAGATAGACATAGATTCATTTTTCAGTGGCTGGTAGACGTTTTTTGACCTTTGTTCGAGTGAAAATTTCTCCACAAAAGGAACACGGTTGAAATAGGAGAAGAACCACAGAGGGCATTCAGACGTTTGTTTGTGTTTTTGTGCGTAAGTTTTTATGTTGGTTTTGTTTTGGTTTGTTCCTATCTTCACTGGTAGTGCTGAGGTGCGAACCCTTCGTGTGCACTTGAAAGGAAAATCAGCAATTTCGTGTTTAGCTTGATCATTTTTTTTTTGTTTGTTTATTTTTTAGTCGTAGAGTAATTAATCATAGCCCCAAGAACGCGCGGTAAATATTATTTTCTGGTGTTAGGTGAAGTGAAAACAGTACAATTGAGAGATGCGTTCTTTTTTGTTACTTGCAGATGTCCAAGAAGAAGTAACGCTCGTGTCGTTTCAACGAATAGGCGTCTTCAAACAAACGTTTTCACACGAAGCCTTCAACTTTGGTGATCCTGACCGATTTACTTTTAAAGTGCACGTTTTTGATATCAAAGGATTCATCAGCCTTAAAGTGAGTGTAGTATAAAGCTTGTGTTCTCTGCATGCCCTGTAGGCATCGTCACGCTTGAGAGGAGCACTGCGTGACGACTCAAGTGACAGTTGTTAGGATGTCTTGTGTTGAGTAGTCAGTCTCTGATTATGTTTCACACGCTTTGTTAACGCCATATTGTATTTTTATCCTCTTTTGAAAATCGTGGATGGGATCTGATCTGAGGCCTGAGCAAACTTCTCCAGTCCCCTCTGTCCCTAGCCAGGCATTCCATCTCGGTCCGGGTGTTGCCATTCAACTGGATTGTTCGTTCTGTATCCCTTCCCCAGCTAAATGGAGGGGAATGAAACGCAAACTAGTCTGTTGAAGCTGCCTGTGGGTTGTGACGCGATATAGTCTGGTTTTATTACGATAATGAACTTTAGAAATTTCGAAACAAACTCATGCTTTCATCGAAAGCGGTTTCCTATAGTCCAGAGGCAGCAATTCTATCTAAGTGAGGAACAGTTTGATTTAAATGTGGAAACAGAAATTATTTTGCGTACCAATGGTGATCACATTCAGAATGTTGAAATTTGTATTTACGAACAACACTTTTTTCTGGAAACCCCTCTGAGTAAGCTAATGGGGCAACCTAATAAAATCAAGGTTGGAGGGTGGGTTAAATCTGCTGTGAACTAGCACCCCATCTGGGTCAGTGGCGATGCTTTCAGAAACTAGAATGCAAAACGCCAGCAGTTGTGGGAGACTAGGTTCGTAGACTTGTCTTAACTCATAAAATTAATGGATGATCACAGGGAACTAACCAAACCTATTTTTCTTTTGGTTGTTTCTTACAGATTTCCTTTATCCAGAAGCCGTTTCTAATTCTCAGCTTCTTCATCACGTTTTTTGCGTGAGTTTAATTTTTAAGATTACTTATTTTATTATAACAACCTTTCAATGGTCTTTCCGTGTGACCTCTCAATTCCTTATTTGTGAAAGACAGAGGAGCCCTAATGCCGAACAGGGCTTAGTTGAAATATTGTGCCACGCTATTCTCGGCAAATACTCTTAGAGGCCCGAGACCAGTTTCTGATTCTTATCAACCAATCAGAAGGCACTTTGATATCTTTGGAGATTTGACTATGGGCTGAAAAAGACGTTTGTTAAGTTAGTAGGCTACATGAAACTTTTGCAAGTATTTTTGTGGTACTGAGTAATTCTGGAGTGTTTCTTTTTCCTTTGTTATTTGCAGTTGTTTCTTCTCGCTTTTGTTCGTAGTGGCTTTGGCATGGAAGATCAAAGTGAAGTATTCAAACTACGTTATGGCAAGGGTAAGTCGGTTTATGATGTTACCCACTGGTTCATGTATCTCATTACAAGCCGTTTTCGCAGCGCCATGGCAAACTGAAAGTGAAATTTGCTTGCCAAGCCAAATTTAGTTTTGAAACGTTTTAGTTTGTAACAATGTGTTCCCTTATGACGCATCATTATTTTCTCTACCATTATCCATACCAGTGACTTAGTTTTGGAAAAAAAATCAACAAGATCTCCAACGTTTAGTTTTGCGAACTACATTGCCTTTTCAAAGTCGCCAATTAGTAAACCACTTTTGTATTATTTTATCTTCTGCTTCGTTCAATTTATACCGGTTTTCTTGTTCCCAGCAACGAGTTGAAGACATGAAACTGATGGCCAGTCGACCGTTTGCTAAAGTCTGTTTGGCTTTCTCAGATCACAATGAAAGAAAAACGTGCAAGGTAGGTTAAGTAAAGTAAGGAAAATTTCCATTTTCAGAGGTCAGCAAGACCTTCTTAAGCTATTCAACGGTCTAAAATGTACCAGCACGCGATCAAAATTACAAATAAATTGCAAGAGACCTTTTCAGAAATCGGTCTTAATCCACGAAGATTTTCCGATGAACAGAGTGCAATTAGTACTAAACAGCAAAAGCACTCCAAAGTTTTTGCCTCGCCTTGACGTCACTCCTTATTGCATATTAACACCACGTCTGCCCCAAAACGCGGACTGGGCAATTGCCTGGAGCCTGGAACGAGTTGCGCTGACTGTTTTAAGTCTTTTAAATTTTTTGTGTTTATTTTTTATTATTATCGTTATCGTTATCGTTATTGTTATTGTTATCGTTATTGTTATTATTGCCGGAGGCAGCGTCGCCGAGTGGTCAGGGCGCCGGACTTAAATCCGGAAGTCACGGGTTCAAGTTCTGCTCTGACCACTTAGCTGAGGTTGTTTCTTGGTAGGCCCTAGTTCAACTCCTGGTCATGTTTGTAAATAGCCAACTGGTTTACCTCCCGCTAGTTGGGATTTTTAAGCCTATTGTGTTCAGTTGAAATATTTCTTTCTTTCAGTTTAAGTAGCATGCCTGTGAATTCGCTAGTTTGACCACCATAAACAACAACATTTGAACTTTTTTTTTTTCTTTTGGTGCAGAAACCATCTTCTGCTATCGTTCTTCAGCCAATGGAAAACCAGAACGCTAGTGTAGGAGTGTTCATGATGAGACTTCCGGTTGCAGATGACGGCTTCGCACCTATTGGTCAGATCGGCCTATGCTGTGCAACAGCGCTAGGGACGCGCGGTGATCCTGCTCCCCAGTCCCACTCTTCGCACGTTGCCGTAAGAACAGTGGTCAAGAGATCTAGTATGGTGAAGTCATGCTGTTTATAAGAAAAACATAATGATAACCTTGTGTTTGACGAATCGTGCTCGGGGCAAAATGCTCAACGGCCCGTTCTTCGCGAAAGCCGAAAGGTATCTGGAGGATTCTCCGAAGTACCTGTATAATCACAGCAGAAAATTATGCTAAGAACACCAAAGGCCCAGTGAGGAAATGGCTCCGATCTTGATCTCCTCTTTTAGGCACGTATGCGAGCCATAAAACGTTGAGAGAGAATTATTTCAACGTACGAGTAATGATATGCCCACAACCCTTTATTCTCCTCAATCACTGTAATTAGTTTTGTTGATAATTCTATTTAAATTGGAAAACGTCAAATGTTAGGGTTGGCCTTTCAACGAGCTACTTGATTGGCTCGTAAAACATAGCTAACACGTTTTTAAGTGCTACATGTTGTCGAGGGCTATTGCATTTCTGAGCTTTCTGATTGGTGTACACATTTCAGTATACAGCGATAACACCTCTGCAAACCAAACTTGGTAGAATAGACGCGTTTCATGTGTACCATTGTATTTGTGGAGACAAAGAATTAAGAATATAGAATGTAAAGAGCATTTGTCCGTAAAAAAAATTGAAAGATTTGTTTTCAGATAAGCCTGTAGAATAATTTGTGAAAACTTGCCTGAAAAGTTGTAAAGCCAAGAGAATTCTTAGCGAAATACAGGAAGACAGATCACAGGTAGCGTGTCGCAGTACAGTGCGTTTAAGTTGTTGAGAAGTTAAATTACTTTTTTTTTGTTTTCGTATTATAACTAGGTACATTTGGCGAAGCCAGAATGGAGAATAATATGACCGTTGGGTAATGGAACTGTTTTCTAAGTTAGGTCTTATTATAAAGATAAATGAGAAGCTACCACTTGGGGCTGATGAACCAACGTTTTCACTTTTGATAATGTGTCAGTTTTTTGTAATAATTAATTTCGTTTCTCAGGTATTAGGAAACGATGTTATACTGCGATGTTCTCTTTTCTGATTTCTAAGCTTTATTGGAGATAAGCTTGGTTTTACAGGTTTGTCTCGATTTAAAGTGGGAAAGGTCGAGCTGTATTTAGTTTTATCATTCTTTCTCGCTTTCTCCTGTCACAAGCTCCAGTTCAAGAGGTCTGACACAACTTGCTCGTCCTCGGTCTTTTCTTGTGAGAAAAAAAGTAGCTCCCGAGGAATGATAGGAAGGAAGTATCTGTCGCGTCTTTATAGGCGACTCGGAACGAGCCGACTGATGCAAACACTGAAAACCCGCATCCCCTAGTGCCAATCCTCTATCTGAGTTTTTCAGTGTGGACTCTTGTGCTTGCGCTTATGTTTGTGACGCTGGCTAAAAAAAACTTGCTTAACCAACATAACTGCAATAGACACTAAACCAGTCGAAGAACAACATATACACGATCCCTTCACTATTTTATTCACGCAATGTCAGCTCATGGTTATGTATATTATGCTTTTAACATTATTGTACTTTTTATACCAAGATGAATTGTCAGGCTTTGCACTAAAGGTGTATATGTATCAACCGAAAGAAATAAAGGTTACTCCCTAAACCACTCCGGCAAAAGCCATTACTGTGTTTTCTCGTTTCAACTCGTGAACTTAGGATCAACTTGTATGGAATCTCAATAGATGTACTTGGATTCAAAGAGCTTCTTTGCTACTAAGTGATCCTTGTTCGGTTGATCGTTTCTTCTCCAATATGTGCCCATTCCTCCGTTAAACGCTTAACCTTTGAAGCCTTTTAAACAGAGCCACGCTAATTTTTGCAAATTTAAGGTTTCTCCCAAACGGCTCCCACATAAAAGCTTTGTAAAAAGTTAACCTTGTCATAATGGTAATAGGATTTTGAGCTACAAACACTTAAAGCTAATATTAAGGGTGGTTTTAACGGGTCATGCCGTTGCCAGGGTAACTTGAAACTTTCATAAACTTGTTGACGAATGATTGGGCATTTGTTTGATGCCGTTATTGTAGCTCCATAAAAGTAGAAGTGCTAAAAACAAACTTGGAAACTGTTATCAGCCATCTTAAACCCCACGGTTTCCATTTTTGTGAGAAGATGCTTGAGCTACCCAAATTACAAATAGGCCAATTCCGAGTTGAATTTGCTTCTGTGTCAACACGAGTCTTCATATGATTATGTGTTTCGCCCACAGGTTCATTTTCATGTAAATCAAACTCCTCTTCGTATTTAGACGGGCACTCGTTTTGAAACAGGTACAAAGTAACTTGGAAATGACCTATTGTAGTCCCTGCTGTTACGGCACATCTCTGGAGACAGACAAAGCTGTCCTTAGCTTAAATATACTTGAGCACGACAGCTGTCAGTTTTAAGAAAACGCCGTCTTTCTCACCCAAATCCTTTTTAATCTGGCCAGATGCGCTCAAATCGGTTCAGTCAAAAACCCAAAATAAACAGTACTGCATATAAAAGGAAAAACCTAAACGCCAAAAAACATGGACACAGTATTTTGTTTCGGCTTACGAACGTTTTCTTTTAATAAAGGTGAAATTCGTAGTGTGAGGCAAAATTTGAAGTTTCTTTCAGCCCAAAATGACCGGATGAACTCTAACGGCATTGAATTAAAATTAGATTCCACTGGTGTTGACAAATCCATTAGTCTCTGGCTGGAAAAATGAAAGCGGGATCGATCAATTTCTAAAGAAGATCATCTAAGTATTTGCGTCAGTACTTGGTTGCTACTAGTGACCGTTTATCAACTGCGTTCTAACACGATTAAATGTTCGACGAAAGGTAATTAAATTTCTTTTGAACGCAAACTGATCAAAACGAAGTGGTCTTTCGTCTTTTACAAGATCATGAACATTTCTGCCATTATTTCTTCTCCCATTCAATGGACAAGTTCGTGGTTATCACCACTGACACTTTTCTTGTTCGTTTGCGTCTTTCTTCTCTGTCTCGTCATCATTGGACTTATCGCTAACATAACTGTTTGCGTCGTGATGCTTCGAGGCGGACGCTTTAAGAAACACCTCTCAAACTTCATGCTCTTTCATCTTTCGATTACAGACATTGCTTATCGCCTGATTATTGTACCCGGCCAGGGGGCTTCCATATTTTACCCGTTTGAAACCAAGCCGACGATGTTCTGTAAAGTCGCCAAAACCTTTCTCTACACGTTCAACAGTGCAGTTTTTACAAGCTTGGTTGTTATCGCCTTCGACAGGCATCAGAGCATCACGAGACCATTTCAGCGTTTGAAACACAAACCCAAATTCCACCGATATCTCTTGGCTGTTTGGGGATATTCCATTGTATGCGCGTTGCCGCAGATGCACAGCAGTGGAAATGGAACGCACGCCGTCAACTTCACTCTCTCTGCCAAAGGAACAAACTATACCTACGCCTTACACTTGTGTGTTTCGTCAGGGGCAGGTTCAGCTCAAAGAATAGTGGCATTAATTTATTTCATTCTAGGATTTCTCGTACCGCTGGTAATGATAACTGTAGCCTACTCTAAAATCTCCGTCTTCCTGTGGAGAAAAAGTCGTAATCGCATCATTAATCAAGCCGCTTTGAAATCGAAGGGAAAGACACTTCGCATGCTTGTGTTGGTAGTCCTTGGTTTTGTGGTCTGCTTAGGAGTACCACAATTATACGACTTGACGAAGTCGCTCGGAGTTAAGGACCACGCAACAATTGCCGTTCTCTCTGCAGTACTTCAACTATCAAGTTCTGTCATCAATCCTGTAATATACGGTTTATATTCTGCCGAATTCAAACAGGGGCTCAAACGAGGGACATAATCCTCTATTCCATGGTGGCGCTGAGGGAAACACGTTGCACTTTAACACGCGCTTTACACGGATGCTAACGCGAGTAGCAAACAGGAAACCTAATGAATTATATTCGGGAAGAAGGACAATTGAAGAACTTTACTTCAAGGAGCCGTAAGATGTGCCAACACTTTTGATATATCATGTCATATACCGCGGATATGGAAGCACGAGCTTGGAAAAGATTCTACCTTGCAGAGCTACGTTTACCGGAGAAATGTGAATTGTTTTTCCTTCGTTTTTGTTCCTTTTTATTTCTTTCTTATAGTGATGTGTTAAGGTTAAATTACGAATTCAGAACTGGACTCTCTCGGCAAAGTCAGTTTTCACTTTTCCATTTTTATCATTTTCACTCTAACCACGCATCAAGATCACCTTCTGACTCATTGTTGACACTCTTCAGCCTTTTTTTGTCTTGCCTTTTGTTGGGGTTAATGTTGTTATTGTTAAAAGCCTATGACAGCGTTTAATCTTGCCCACATCAGTAAGAACCTGACAGTATGAGATATTAAATGCAATGGTCATTGTTAATTTACTTGAAGTCCAATCACTCAGGAGTTAAACGGAGACGAAATTCAAACACTACTTCATCAATCTTTTGATTCTAAGACAGAAGTCATCCTTTGAATTTTTAATGAAGTACGTTATTTTTCTTATTATTATTATTATTGTTATTATTATTATTATTGTTATGATGATGATGATGATGATGATGATGATCGTTCAATATTCACTTCTGTTTCGTAACACAGTAATAGATTTTGGAGTTTCCAGATGGAGTTCAGTTAAGGAGAAATCTATTTTCTACTATTGTTCATGAGCCTTTAAGTTATACTGTCATAACATCTCTTTCAATTCGAATTATCTATTTCTCGCGATCAATACTGGTGGCCTTATCTACATGTATTTTCATCCTAGTTCCGAGAATGTAGAAGTAGCAGGAAAAAAATCATCCCCATTTGACGATTTTCCGTACTCTGTTCTTCCGTTTTTTTTTTTTCTAAGCGTATTGTTGTATTGTAAGAAGAAATTAATTATTTAAAAATATTGAGTAGTCTTGTCATCTTCAGTGAATGAGGCAAATCTGCGTCGAGATCCTTTTTCCGGTTGAGATTTCAATTTGCTGCTCTCCAGTATAGTTAAGTAATTAGATGGTCGTATATGATAACACACATAACGATAAAAGAGAAAATAAATAGTTCAAAGTTATCTATTGAACAATGTAGAAAAAAATGGCCATCTGTGAGAAGCTGTGCAATTTTAAAATATACAATACTCGCCAATTAATAATGAGTATTTATTTCTTTGTTTCTTCCTCTCTTAGCTTCCATATTTCAGTTCTCTTTTTTTTTTTTCTTCTTTCTCCCCTGTTTTTCTTTCTTTAATACTCTTTTTCTTTGGCCATCGTAGCTTGATAAGAAATAATTAACACGCAAACTGCGGTGATAAACATGGAAATAAAACGCATGTTAAAAACAAAGTTCATTTACTTGACGTTTCGTGTGTTTCAACATACATCTTCAGAAGTGACCGTTAGGAATAGAAGTAACAACCAAATAACAATTTAAAATAAATTTTAAACTGTAATTTAGTTGTTACTTCTATTCCTAATGGTCACTTCTGAAGATGTATGTTGAAACATACGAAACGTCAAATAAATGCACTTTGTTTTTTAACATGCGTTTTATTACCATGTTTATCACCGCAGTTTGCGTGTTTTTTCTTTCTTTATTTCATCAAAAGTTATAATTTCGGTCTATTTAAAAAAAATGCGTTATTTTCCTTATATTGGCAAGGAAAGATCACCACTTTTGTTGATAGAGATATTTCTTATTTCATTACATTAGACAACAAACTGACAAAGGTAGTGAATTGGTTTGCACAACTTGGTGGAAAGTACGCATCACTTTCTGTTCACCCACTTTCCTTTTTCCTAGTTTGATTTCCTACTAAAAGCAACAATGCAATGAAATCATATATGGCCACATCATGGTTTTGTTATTGTCGTTGTCGTTAATCGATGATAAAGCGAGGCCATAGAATACCCAGAGACGTTCCTTAGTACTGTATGTTCTGATTGGCTAGTGAGAATTGAAATCTCTTACCCACGCTCTTTGTATGGTATTCACCAACGTTTCCCTCAATTTAAATAAATTTGTTTCTGGTGATAGGTAAACAATACCTACCTCGCTGCTTGCATAACTGCAGAAGCTCTGCTCCCCTCTCCCTCCCCAACCCCCTCCCAATCCTCAGTCAGCTTCGCCTCTTTGAACACCCGCACTCGAACGCGAAGAACTCTGACCTCTAAGTTTCTGATCCATCTAAAGCTCTCTTAAGTTAAATGTAGCATAATATTATGGAGCCTTTCCTATCATCGCCTCAAGAAAAATATAGCCGTTATGACTGCCAACCAGTATTATTTCGACCGCGAACTACTTTCCATTGCAAATTATTCAAAGTGCACGTGTTGATGCTGATAATTATTCATCTCATGTTCAGTTATTCACCATCATCTTCGTTGGTTCTTGTTCTGTCGGCGTTTTTATCAAAAACAAAGAAACATTCGCTAACCTAATCTTGTAAAACCGCTAGTTATGACGTTAGTAGAAAGAGACAGATATGCTCCATAGCCAGGTAACGATTATTGGACAGAAACAACGATATGTTTGTCGTGAAGTCAAGGTACACGTGCTTAATCATGGAAATTCAGTCGAGCTTGCAAGGTTTCGATGTGGCTGGTGCGTCTTCGTTTGATCTTGTGCCAGGTTGGTAGAACCACATAAACCGCTTTTGAAGCAGTTGCTACTTATATTTTTTGAAACTTTTTCCGCTTTCAACCATAGACGTACAGTTTACACGGCCATTCAGGTCAAAATGTTCGGCGTTAGTGAAATTATGCTCCTTTTAAGCTTACTTGCTAACTAAACATTCCGTTTAAGATTCCTTTCCGTTCAAGGAAAATCCGGTTGACTTTTAAAGTCCAGAAATCACTTGATACTGATGCAATTCTGTGATCTTGGCAATCAAAAGTCGAGATCAAGTATTAGCTGCTTAAATAATTAAACTCGCATCAGTTCTGCCCTACTTTTTGTTGCTGTTGTAGTTGTTGTCGTTTTATCACTGTGTGTTTTTCTTGTAGGTAGTAGGACGTATGGGGAGTTTAGTCTTTGGCCTGTAGCCTGCATTTCTTCACAGTTTCATTTAATGGTAAGTTAACTACAGTATTCAGTCGTTTTCATTTGAAGAGAAGATTGACTTAAGCGATTCCAGTTTCAAATTTTTGTTCTTCGCTCTACTGGGCCGTTTACACTTTATGTGAGGGAGCAAAAACACCGCAAATCAAAAATCATTTGAACATCATCCGCACTGGTATCAAACCAAAGGTGAGCATCATTTTCTAGATGTGTCGTGTCGTGTTTGTTTTTGTATGTCAATCGGCATTGGAACAGAAGTCTGGTACACGTAAGTCATCTCACTTCTGGTTTGTTTCTTTGCGATATCCAAGGTAAAACAAAGTCTGTGACGACATCAACGAACGAGCACAACTTTTATACGTCATCGAGTACGTACTAAAAGTTCATTGTTACATGGCAAATGACGGTATGTGTTTCTCCCTGCTTTTGCTGAATCATTAAAAGGAAACAGACCTAGGAGGACCGATAATAATGTTATTTACCCATAAATAATATCTTTGTATTGTATATGTAGCCGCGTCTTTGGTGACAAAATATTTCCTTTAAATTCTCATTTCTGCTAACTGATCGAGTGATTTCCGGAGTGATGGCCTAAGGGAATAACTGACTCACTGACTCACTGACTGTTTGCGCATGCTAACCTGCCTGCTTGAGTCACTGATGGATAATTTGCCTGAATGACCGACTGACTGACTGATTGATTGATCGATCGATCGATCGATTGATATATATATTGACTGCCTGCCTGCCTGCCTGCAGGAGTGACTGATAAATCAATTAATTGAGTTGATTTAGTTAATCGATTGATTCATTGATCCATTGAGTAATTGATAAATTGATTGACTGCTTGATTGATTAACAGACTGACTGACTGACGGACTGACTGACTGAGTGATTGTTTGATTCCGATCCTTGTCTGACTGACTGACAGATTGATTGATTAATTAATTGATCGATTGATTGATTACTTCAATGACTAGCTGACTACTAGCTGAATAACTGACTGACTGACTGACTGAATGAATGAATGAATGAATGAATGACAGCTTGATTGATTGATTGATTGATTGATTTCTTCTATGGCTGACTTACTGACTTTTGACTGATTGAGTGACTGACTGACTGACTGACTGACTGACTGACTGACCAAGTAACTTCTGGATGAACAACTGACCTAGTCACTTACTGCCTGCCAACCTACCTTGATTGTTTGATTGATTGACACCTTGAATGATTGTTGGATTGATTGATTGATGATTTATTCATTTATTCATTTATTACTTCAATGACTGACCGACGGATTGACTGAGTGACTAGCTGGGTAACGTCCTCGTGGTCTGACTGACCAACTCACTAAAGGTGACAGACGGACTGCTCGCGTGACTGACTAATTGATGATTGGATGACTGGTTGATTGATTGATCGACTGACGGACTGATCAGCTGGCTGATTGATTGATTCCCTGTACAACTTACTCACTCACAGATTAATTTATTAATTGATCTTATTACCTCAATGACTGACTCACTGATTAATTGACTGACTGACTGGCCTGAATGATTGACGGATTGACAGCTTGATTCGTTAATTGAATTATTACTTTTATGACTAACCGACTGACTGGCTTTTGCATAAAAGACTGACTGACTCACTATAACTGCATGCCCATCTTTCTGATTGACAGAATAGCAGATTGATTGATTGATTGTTTGGAACATCGATTGATTGACAGCAGGAATGATTGTTGGATTAACGGATTTGCGGACTGACGGACTGCTCAAGTGACTGATTAATTGAACGATTGATCAATTGACTGATTGATTGAGTGCTTAAATGATTGACTGACTGGCCGACTAGATGACTGACTGATTGTTTGATTTCTTGATTGACAGCTGACTGACTCAGTGAACGACTGCCTGATTGATTGATTGACTGATTGATTGATTGATTGATAGATTACTTCAATGACTGACCGACTGATTGACTGACTTAAGGAATGACTATCTGACTGAATGACTGACTTAAGGAATGACTATCTGACTGAATGACTGACTGACTGACTGGCCGACTAGCTGACTGACTGATATTTTGGCCTAACTGGCCAAATTAGTAACTGACTGACTGACTAAGTAATTAACAGACTGGTTACTTTCGAGCCTGCCTGGGTGACTGACGGACTGCGCGTTTGTGTATTAGTTTGCTTGCTTGATTGATTGAGTGATCGATCGATTGATTGGTCGACCGACCGACCGACTAACTGAGTTTTTGACTGACAAACTGATTGACTGACTGACTGAATGAATGAATGAATGAATGAATGAATG
>Ga0126338_10000218_pt1 | contig 26551 bp, 23 predicted proteins | sample OrbCmetagenome_2_FD_92529 | JGI IMG/M metagenome (GOLD analysis project Ga0126338, IMG submission 92529) | Coral microbial communities from Petempiche,Puerto Morelos, Mexico - Orbicella C C metagenome | ecosystem: Host-associated > Invertebrates > Cnidaria > Coral | place: Petempiche,Puerto... | reverse complement strand
GAACAAAAAGCAATCGTCGGAAACGTGAATTTAGCAAGCAATCGTAACTACAATCATGGTGCTATTATAAGGATTTATATAGGTATAAACAAGGTGCTTTTGCTCCTAAACGAACATGGGGACCCCTCATTTTTATTTCAAAATTTAAGTTCCTATAATATAAACAATCGATAGGCAGAATTTCACAAAAATCTCAGTGCAGGTTCTATTTCAGCGGAATGACCTTAAGTATCTCTTTGGATATAATTTACTCCTTGCGTGCTTTGCACTTGCTTCGACCACTTTTCAGCAGTAGGAATTCTTACGCAGAGTCAGCATTTCTCCAGTCAGTGAGTTTAATGGTTACTCTATGGTTACTTTTAAAGCATCATATTTCGACTCAGAATGAAGGAAAAGACTTCTCTGCTGGGGGGGGGGGCATGCTTTCTAAGGGTTTTCTAAGGGGCTGGGGGCATGCTTTCTAAGGGCTTGGGCATGCTTTTGAGCGCTGAAGTTGCTAACCTCCTAGGGGATGTGGGGACATGCTCCCCCCAGGAACTTTTGAAATTTAGACGCTTGCAATTGCTATTTTCAGCCATTTTCCAGTCAGTATTTGGACCTAATGTACAATCGAACCTATGACTATTTTTACCATGCTTATGTTTAACAACCGTTCTTTAACTCAAAATCTCAACGGTCTCAATCACGGCAGATAATCTCTCCTATCTATATTCTTCCTTTGAATTTGGCGTAACCCTTATCTTCTACTGAAGACGAGAAGACCTTGGCAGCTTTCCTCTGTCTTTCTTTTCCTTCCATAATGCCATTTGTTGATAATACAGCTTCATATTCTTTCACTGGTGACCCACTAATAAAAATATGAAGCAGACGGTCGGAGATCTCTTTCCTTTTTCCTTAAGCGTGTTTTTAGGCGTTTTAGGGCACTGCTCACTCAGCTGAGAGTGAGAAAAAATACTCAGCAATGACGGACTCGATTTATTGGACGTGGACGTTTTAGCATATATAAGAAAGCCTGGGTTTCACGACCCGTCGACATCGCGTGTGAGAGAGGAAAACACGTTTAAAACTCTGGAAATGCGTCTTCACTTCGACTCAGACGTTTAAAACAATCGATGCATTCTCAGTTCCGAAATTCGGTGTCGGTCTGTCTTGCCATTGGTGTCGCTTTCTCTATCTCACTGGAGTAGTCTGTACGTCGTTCGTCCCCAATTCATAGTTCTCATGTCGCCTTTTCAAGGCCATGTCGCTTGTCGGAATTTACCCCTAACATGGTCTCATAAACATCTCGCTCCTTTCGGGCTGTTGCCTATGAACATTGCGTGACCATAAAACATTTCAGGTGATAAGAATTGAGACGAGTTTAAATCTCTCTCTTTTCTTTTAATTTCGAGGGGTCTTAGTTTTCGGGGTCTGAGATTTCGGCGTCTGAGGTTTCTGGGTCTGAGGTCTGAGGTCTGAGTTTTCGAGGTCTGAGTTTTCGTGACACCCAAAATGGAAATGGCGATAGTTGTCACGCAATCAGTTTTGTTTCGTTGCGTGATTTCCAAAGGCCACAATATTTCGCGGGCTCAACCAAAATCATAATGAACGAAATTATTACAATTGTAATGTTGTTATTATCTGCTGTTGCTCTCAGTACAGCTTTGCATTTATATCATCTGGTTGGAATACCGAGCATAGGAATAAGTCATGGACTTGTGTATGTAAAAATTGGACGAGAACTGACGCGAAGGGGTTACAAATACACGCTTGTTGTTCCAACTTGGCAAGAAAATGACCTTAAAAAAAGTTCAGCTGGGCTTGAAGTGAAATCTTACGATACTCCAATAACGGGCGAAGATCTGGAGAAAGTAATACTGAAAGAGGCAGAGGAGAAGCTTAATATTACCGAAAGGAACGATTTTTGGAGAGCTTCTTGCGAGAGCCTGCTGAAAAACAAAGATCTGTTGAAGAGCTTTAAAGGACACGTGCACTTGGTTGTTTGTGACATTACAAGTATTTGTTGTGCGATAGTGGCCGACTTTCTCAAAGTTAATCGCGTGGATTTGGCTCCTGCTGGATTTGTCGACCCATATGTGAGCTTTATTCACAATTTCCCCTCCCCCGTCGCTTATGTTCCCTATGGAACTGTGAAACTTCCCAAGAAATTAGCATTCCTTGATAGACTACAAAACCTGTTATTGTACTGCCTTGGTTATATAATGCACGAGTTCGTTTTTATGCCACCTTTTGAAGAACTTTGGAGATCTTACGTGAAGGATAGTAAATTTTCCAGTCTTAACGACGTCTTCAGAGCCACAGGTATTCTTCTGATTCCCAATGATTTTGCTTTGGATTTTCCTAGACCTTTTGGATCCCACGTGAAAGTCATTGGTCCCATACTGCCAGAACCACCAAAGCCACTTACAACAGAAACACAGAATTTCATCACTCAAGGAAATCCTAAAGATTTAGTCCTTGTTTCATTTGGTACTGTCATTTCAAACTTTAAGTCAGATTTTCTGGAGACTATAACATCAGGGCTGTCTCAGGTCCCCGTTAAGGTGATTTGGAAGTTCAAAGGTCAAGTACCTCAGAATGTCAGTGCAAATATCAGAATTGTTCCATGGATGCAGCAAAATGATATCTTAGGGCACACAGCTACAAAGGTGTTTTTTACACATGGAGGTTTAAACAGTGTTCTTGAAGCTGCATATCATGGTACTCCTATGGTTGTCTTACCGTTATTTGGCGACCAACCTGCAAATGCAATGAAAGTACAGGAGGCGGGTATTGGCATAATACTGAACTTACAAGATCTGACTCCAATCCAGGTTACAAATGCCATAACCGAAGTCATCCAAAATCCCAAATACAAAGAGAATGCAATGAAAGTTTCGAAACTGATACGTCACAGACGCATAACTCCAACTCAGGAAGCCTGTGATTGGATTGAATATGGGTTACATAACAATGCTGGATTGCATCTAAGGAGTCAAGCTGATAACTTATCTTTTTTCCAGCTCTATCTTCTGGATGTGTTGTTTCTGATCAGTGTGGTTATTCTCTGTCTCATAATTTTGTTGTATTCTTGCATGAAGTATTGTTTAAGGTATATAGCACAAATGTGTTTTAAAAAGTTCAAAACTGAGTAAGGAAACAGTTGATGAAGTGTGATCTAGGTTTCAAGTGATTGTGTACAAAGTAATCTCAAGGCAGACGCCCCGTGGGGAGTCATTGGAGGGAGCCATGAAGTTTAACTCTTACTCATTCCCAGTCATTTTTTGTGTCAAAAAGAGTCGAGGGAGACTGAGTGAAATTTTTCAGGGACACAGGGAAGATTATTGTAAGGAAAAAAAAGGAGAGAGGGAGTCTTCCTTCTCTTCTCCCAATGACCCTTAGCATAATGCTCTTTTCTTTGTAATGTTCAATGGAACTCTCAAGAGATAACTGGGGGACAAGTAGCAGCTAAAGCAATGTTTCCAAAGAAACAGGGTGTTGTGAGGTGGGGGTGGGGGTACGGTTGGGAGCTCAAGCCAAAAAAGCCTGCTGTGGCAGAGTGTGGTTATTTTCTGGAGTGCCACACTCACTGAAAGAGTGAGTAACTAGTACAGACAGACAGACAGACAGTATCTTTCAAGTAACCACAAAACTTCGACCTGAAAAATAAGAAATCCATGATTAGGTCGTACCCTTCTCTTCTAATAAGGCCCCCCCTACCCTCTGCATGACTTATTTACTTAATTTAGTTAGTTAAATTTGTGTTTTACACTATTTTAAACAAAAGAAATCATTGACTATAAATCTATGATGTATGTGAATGAATATTGTTTCATAAAAATAATTACAGATCAAGAATCAAATGAAATATGTTAAATAACCTTTAATAAAAACTGGTATTAAATATATGTTGTTGTTATTATTATTATTATTATTATCATTATTATTATTATTATATAAATTATTTTCTAGTGAAATTGAAAAATTTAATTGCCAATAAATAATAATTTTAGACACAATGAAAACAGTTGTTTGGCAATTCATAGTGATATGAAACTTAAATGATTACAGGTAACAAATTTTGGACAATGCAGCGTTTCCCTTAAAACTGTTAGTGCTGGTTTTGTTTCTTTTGTTGCCAGTTTAGCCATTTAGAGAAAGGAAGAATTTTATACTTGTAATTGTAGTCATTGTATTAAGTCCCACTATGGGTATTTCTGGAGAAATTGAAGATGCGATGATTACTACTGAAAGAATGTAGATCTCAAAATTGAAGAAAAGATTTAGAATTTTGCGTAATAAGATGGAATATTGACCAAAATTTAGATATAAAGTATAAAAAATAATAAAATTGCATAAAAATGGAAAAATATCTGTCAACTCTTTTCATCTACCCTGGATGCCAGAGGTTTTTCTTGCGCGGTTTCTGTTGTCGGTCATGTCTCTTTGTGATTATTTCTGTCCGCCGTACGCGAGAAAAAACCTCTGGTACCCGGGGTACTTTTAGCCTGCGAATGCAGACGTATTTTCGGCTGTCACTTGTCTCCACCGAAAATAACATCTACGAACCCAAGCCAGGAAACGATTTCTGTGACGTAATGATTGTTGTGTCTCCTTGGCCAATCAGATTCCATGACAGAATGAAACTCGAGTGCTCCTTGCAGCGAATATCTCACGCAGTAGTTCTGGGGCTACTTGAGCTAAACTGTGATTGGCTTAAAATTCCTACATCACAAAAATTGTTTCCTGGCTCGAGTTCGCAGACGTTATATTTGGCGGAGACAAGCGACAGCCAGAAATACGTCTGCGTTCGCAGGCTAGGGTACTTTTCACCTAGCTACCAAATGGATAAATGTCGAAGAAACTATGGGAAGTCTGATTACAAGGCAGCAAATTACAAAAATACTCATGCTGCAACAAATCCAAACAATCTTTAATTTCTGGGGCTGATCTAGGGGGGTTCACCTGAATAATAATAATAAAAAGTTGGCAACATGGTGACTTAGCCACAGAAAGAGGGAAACCCAATTCCAAGCTAGGATCTCAATTTTAAACTTTTTCTGGGGGAAAATGCCCTCGAATCCCCCTACAGGGAGGTGTCTTTGCCGGTACGTATCTTGAACCCCCTTCTCTTAGGTCCTGTATCCACTCCAGAATTTCCATATATATTGTTAGTAATTTATTTTGCTTTTCACAAATTTATGCAGTTATTTATGTAGGGAGATAACTTTTCGGCTGTGAATTACACTGACTACTCAGTCAGGCAATGATTTCAATCCATAAAACGAAGATCTGCTCAAAAAGTCTCGGGGTACCCACAGAGAAGCTCTGTATTGTATTTACAAATTTTCAACATGCAAACTTACATGCTTTACAAAATCTCAGTCTCGGGTTTATTCTTAACGTATTCTTAAAATTTCGAAAATGTCAGCCTCTATATTCTTATAAAAAAGGGTGTGACTGGACTGATCTAAGAGGGTGGTAAAGAGGGGTATAGATCGCGTTTCACGGATAAAGCAGCCCTTTCATAATTCACGAAAAATACAACATTGTCATTTCACGCTTCACGGAAAATAAAAGAGAACGTTTTGGAAAATCACAGTTCACTGCGACTATGGAAATCACGATTCACGAGGAAAAAAAATGGCTATTTCACATTTCACAGGAAATAAAAAGGGCCGATCACGGGTCACGAAAATACCCTTTGCCACCCTGGCCGTGAGATTAAAAGTTTTATTAGGAGAGGGACTGGGTTTACTGAGCCTACTTACTGGTATCTATGGGTCAGCAGTATTCTACATGAAAGCAAAATATGGACGTCGAAACACCGTCGGAACATGAACAACGAAGAAAAGTTAGCGGTGTAGTGATTTTGCTTGATCAGCACAAGAGAATTTCCACCCCGAATTCCGTAATGAAGGCAAAAAAAACATAAAAGCAGCTTTCAGTTTGCTTTTAAACTATTACCTGACGTGCTGTGTGGAATGAGAAACCGTTTTAAACCAGTTCTTTCGGCTGCTCGTCGAAGTCGGCAGAACACATCCTCTACGAGCTCAAACTCGGAAGGAAATGCATCTTGTTCTAGTCCGGCTGTGGAGTCGCAGCTGGATGAGTCGACGTCCAAGGTCGAGGAAGGTTTGTCGGTTGCCTTCCTTGTTCTTCACATTAGGGAAAGATAAATGTGTTAAGCGAAAGATAAAAGCTAATTTAATGTGTACATTTTCAAGTTGTACTTACAATAGTTGGTATGAGACGCAGCTCAAAAACGCTTGTAATTTAGTTTCCCCGTCGAAACAGGATTCCCAAAACACTCTAGCATTGACCTTTGCTAAGAAATTTCGTTAAAAACGCAGTTTGTAATCTAACAGAACCGCGACTTTTAAAGCGGAAACGTTCTCATCTAACGTGTGGTTTGATTTGATTCATGAGGTTTGAAATCTATATTCAAATGCAAAAGCTTAATTATTTAGTGATTAATCAAAAGCTATATTCCTGTCTCAAATTCTCCAACATTAAGTTTTTCAGCAATGCTTTTTCTTACAAGTACACTCTTTCATATAATATGAAATTTTCAATTTGAAAATGTGTTAATGCTGTAATCACAAAAGTCTTAAAGTATATTTTTTAAATTTTCGAATTGAATCCAATGATCGAGCTTTTCTTTATATATTTTTTAGGTTATTATTAATCAATGATTAATTCATTGTAATTGCTTTTTTTTGTTACAGGGGTGGCTAATTCCGAATCAGTAGAGTCCAACTCTGTATCAAAGCAAACTGATGCTGAATCAACAGTATTCAAAACACCAACTCCTTTGTCTTCCTCCACTCCTGCTGTGGGATCCCTGAGAAGGTCGCGCATTAAGCCAGTTGTCACATCAGTGCCCCGCTCTCGACCAAATGCCACAAGTAAAGGTAAAGCAACATCTGAAGCTAAGAGTTTGTCTGGTGTGATTAGCGGAAATGAGGAAAGTCACTTGGTTTCTCAAGACCTTGCCAGTAATAACGATGAGCAGTTGTCAGGGAGGTTGGCGTTAGACGAACAAGATGGGCAATCAGATGTTGATACAGTTAGTAGCACAGGTAAGTTTACAATGAAGTACTTTTTTACAACCTTAATATGAATAATGATAAAATTCATATATGACATGCATCCCGCATACTGCTAGGTTCACAAATTATCTTGAAAGCATCTTGCCAGGAGATAGAGAAAGAAAGGAGTAATCGAAATGGTTGTCAGTAGCAGTAAGAGTTTAGCATTATGTGTTATGAAAGGCTCTTTTTATGAACCATAAATTTCTGGTAAAAAGAGGGGGATAGCTTAAAGCCAATTGACAGTTCTCTGGTGCTAAATAAATGTTTGTGACCGAGTAAGGGGTGGATCAACAACTGGCCTACCCACTAGATCCTCTTCAGGAATGATTTTTTACCACCTGAGGGGAAGATATTCTAACAGCACTCCTTTTGAAGAGTATCCCAAATTAGCTTGCTATTCAAAATCTTTAAAAACAGTGTTCTTTTGTGTACATTGTTTTCTTATTTTCTAGATAACATGCACCGAATGCAAATATGGTGGACCACTTGGTTGGCACCTGGGACGAGTTGCTTGAAAGTGAGGCTAGTTGGACCTCCATGTTTTTTCTTTACAATTGCTTCCCTAGAAAAGTCTTGCTTTGTCGACGATCTGGTCTGTTTTATTTTGCTATGCCTACAAGTTTTTATGTTCTTGAATGCCATGAAAAGGGATAGAAATTGTCCAACATTTTCCTGTATGGGAAAATAGTGGATCCATGCAATTTGTTGAGATGAAGGAAGTGAGTTACAATTGCCGCAGGAACTGAAGTTCATTCACTACATTTTCAGGTTGGAAGATCGTAGAAAATCATTTAAAAGACGAGCTTATGTGATGTCTGGTGGTGTTCCAACACAATTTTCGTGGCCACTACCTTCCCCTAAGTAAAGAAAAGCTTTGCATGAAAGACATCCTCTGTCTCCAAACAAGAAGTTGAAGAACACTTTACTCAGAGTGAATCGCACGAAACACTGGTATCACCAAGTGAATGAACTTCAACTGTCCCCATCATTGAACCAGTGAAAGCATTGAGCCAAATGACAACGACTTGGAGCTAAATGCAATTGATTACACATTTTCTAAGACCTTCTAACCTGAAATGTAGCAAACAATCTTTTACAGTTCCCTCGGTGATCGTGAACTCCTCTTCTTTGTATGTTTTCTCCTCAGAGGCGAAAGGGGAAACTGAAAAAAAAAAAAACCTTTCTCTCCTGAGGAAGATTTTACTCCCTTCTGGTGGCATTCAAGAACACGAAAACTCATAGGAATAGCAAAATAAAACACATCAGATCATCGATGAAACAAGACTTTTTTTGGGGGAAGCTTTGTCAAAACAAAATGCCAAGCTCAACTAGCCTCACTTTCATGCAACTCATCCCCAGCACCAACTGAGTGGTCCACCATATTTGCATTCGGTGTATAAATTTGTCTTGTTAAAATTGGTCATATTTCTTGATTTATCCATTCCCTTGCAGCTTTATCAAGTGGTAATGTCGTCAAGTCTCCCTCACTCAAGGAGAGAAACCAACAGGCTTTGTCAACCAGAGCCTCAACACCAGCAAGTTCTCCCACTCTTGCAAACACTGAGCAAAGATCTCAGCCAGTAGCACAAGATGCAGTTATAAAACCATCGCAAGTACAAAATAAGAACACTAACTCAGACAATGCTCTGATGCAACCTATTGATGGTGGAGCAACCCCTTCATTACTGCGCCGCAAGCGAGTCTTACCAAATCTGGGGTCAGCCGCAAGGAAACGACGTTCTTCTGTGTCCAAAGAAAATGTAGATAAAAATCCTGATGTACCAGAGATAAGGCAAGAGGAGGTAGATGTTCCACACAAAGATCTGGGACACTCAAATGTAAGTTACTATTTAATTACCTTACTCATGTACATACAGTACCACTCAGAGATAAGTGAACCAAAATTCATATTAAGAATGGGTAAAAAAGACCGTGCCATGTGTGCTTCCATTACGTTTTGACTGCATTTTGAATTTGTGTTAAAGCATCTTTATTAAAATGAATGCATTATTATGTACGAGCTTGGAGATTGTTCACTACTTTTGTTAGTTTGTGAATGAAGTTAATGAACTTGTTCAAGACAACAAACATGTGCCTTATGAATGCCTAATGCTTTCAAGGTGGAGATGATTTCTTATTCTCTCATACTGGCTGTATATTGTGGCTTTTAATATGCAACAAAGAAGCATTACTGCCAACATACACATCACTTTGTTTTTACTAATCCAATTTCAAGTAAAATAATTTGCTCTTCTGGGATATCAGCTCAGAAAAAATAATAACAGGGCTTTCAAACGGCAGAGTTCTAGCAATGCGACACTGTGGAAGAGAAAACAAACTAGGCTTGTAAATTTCTTTATTAAAATAATAATTATAAATGTTACTGTTGATAAAAAATTTTCCTTCATGTTCATAAATGCTACTGTTGATGAAAAATTTTCCTTCATGTTCTGCTTCATTTTTTTGTACTTAGTTTGCTGCCCAGAACACTGCCCTGAAGTTGCATTTCAGGGCTTCCAGATTTCAACTGAGGGAGCATGACCCGAGAACCTCCCTGTTGTTGTTTACAGTCTGCATCTTCTCTCAAACTACCGGTTGCCTACTTTAAATTTTATTGAATTGTGTAGTCAGTGAAGTCAGCTTGTGTATAATATTTAACCTTTTTCAAACTTATCTCATATTTAATCATTTTAGGACCAAAGTTCTGTAGAGAGGGGTGGAAGCCGAAACAAGAGATTGTGTACTTTATCAGAGGGTGAAAAAAACGCTGATCATGCAGTGCCTCATGCTGCTATACCAGATTGTCATGGCAAGGACGATGACAATGATGATGATGATGAAGAAGATAATAAGAAAAAGGTACCACACTGAACTTGTCCTTCTCTTGCTAGTACTGTACATAGTGTAAATGGCATGCTCTTTTTCACGAGGCTGAGTGTTTTATATAGTTGCCTCTTAAGTTGTTTTGTTTGTGTTTATTGTACCAGTACACAAGATGGCATAATTCACTACAACTACCCAGTGATCCTAAACAAAGAAAATACAGTGATCATTCCCTTGTGTACCATTAAGCAGGGACATAATCATTTAAGCAGCTGTGGCACAATTTTAATACAGCCATCTGCAGGGTCGGGTTGTTTGAAAGCCAATTAACAACTACTCCAGGATTAAACATTCTTTCAGATTTTTAATAGCATCTTCTTGTATAACAGCATTTTTCATTGCCAATGTTTTATGGAGTTTCGTGTTAGACTATGCCCACTTGGCCTGCAGTCTCACTGGCTACATGTCAGTTAGTAATTGATCCAATTTCACTGTTAGAGTAATAAGCGTAGTTAGCAACTGTGTGTTTACTTACTTACTGCCCTGTACGGCCGTCAGCGCTACCCCTGTCTCTCATGTGCCTTTCTCTCAATGCAATTTCAGGTGCTCAACTCAGTTTTGACCATCCTCACTCATGCTCCTCCTACAAATTGCCTTTGATTGTCCATGCTTTCTCCTACCCTCAAGTGTCCAATGGACTGTTGTTACATGTAACTATGTATGTGAGGTAGCAATCAAAGACTCCGCAAGAGGGAATGAGCAGGTCAGGCTTAAGCTTGGTGTGCCAGCTCCTCCCACACCCACTGTCAGTTAGCATGTTGGTCTACTGTGTAACAGATCAGAATTGTAATTTTCTTTGCAGGGCCTCAAGCGAAAGAGAGGTGGCAGACCCCATAAGCTAAAAGAACCTTCTGATCCAAGTCACATGACCATGCAACACTTGATCTATTTCAATCCTAAGACCAACCCCATGACGTAAGCCATCATTAATACAGAGATTTCAATCATTATTAGTTTTTAACCATTTGGTTAAAACTGGTAACAGTTTGATTTTGTCTCGAAGTTTTCAGTTTCAGAGAGGTGTCAAGTACAAGCTTAATTTGCTTGGTCCTGTAGATGGTGAATTGTTCTGGTTGCCAGCTTTTATTAAAACCTGTGATTAATCATCACTAATCAATCTTTTTGCACAACAATCAAATGCTTAAGTCTAATAGTAGGCACAATGATAGATGCAAATGCAGCCATAACATTACTGGAAAAAAAGACCTGAAAAAATTTTCAGGCTTTGAACGGGATTTGAACCCACGACTTTTGCATTACTGGTGCAGTGCTCTCGCACGTGAGCTATCAATGCCACATGAGAGTGGTCGTGTGTGGGGTCGTGTGTCAGTAGTAAGCAACAAATGTGTTTAGTACATGGTCAATGTCAATAAAGCAAACAAAAACACCCAACAAATAACTTTATTGGTTTCTTAGTCAGAAGCAAACACCAAATGTGTTTTGTACATGGTAAAGGTCAATAAAGCAAACAAAAACATACAACAAAGAACTTTGTTGGGTTTCATAACCATTCGATTTCTCCTTTCTTAATTATATTGTGGCCCTCCCCCAAATAAAACCATGCATTCAAGTTTTGACATTTACAATCCATTTCCTCACTAGCTGCTGGGTTCATGCCATTTGTCAAAAATTAAAGATCTAAGCATGGATATTTCAATTTCTCAAAATCTTGTTTGTAACCTTATAATATATAATGAAAGTTTCTCTTTGATACAGCTTGTTTACATTGTTTGTAGATCAAGTCTGGCCGAAAAGAAGAAGAAGGCAGATGGAAAAAACAAAAGCAAAAAACAGAAAGAAGGCACAGATAATTCACGGTAAGTTTGGTATCACTAATGGTACTGCGTAACACGTTTGCAGGGTGTGCCAAAACCTGTCTTATTGTCCGGGAAAAGTAAAGCAGATCATTGCTTGTCCCAAGGACAATCACATTTCTGATCAACAAATAGATTCTATGTTTCTGTACGTCTGTTCAGTAATAGATCACAGATGACGTCAAAATATGGTAAGAACAAAAAAGTAGCACACGAGGCAATAGCGGAGTGTGTCAATTGTAAATTTTGTCGTAATTTTTTGTAAATTATTTCCTTATACATTGGGAACAATTTTTCATTTAATGATGCTGTCAGTCATAGATCACACGGCCAGTAGGTTGTTCCATGACTAAACCATCATGTTTGCACTCCTTGACTCCTCTACGGAATTTTGAAATCACTTTTAAAAAGCTGCGTTTCTTTTGTAGGGACAAAGAGTCCGAGGAAGAGACAGGCTCTGTTAGAAACCCAGCGTCCATTTGTGGATCGCCAGCTAAAACAAAGCGAACAGAGAGTCAAGAACCCAGTGTGGATAAAGACAGTGTCGATGGTGCAGCTGTTGCACCGCGTGTGAAACTTGCCGCTGATGGAAGTATAATCTTGGACGAGGAAAGGTACAGTTACTCTGTGTTCAACTCTGGTACTGTGCAGAGATGATGCTAACCAAATCCACTTAATTTTATTCGTTGTACTACTTAATAATTAGATTATGAGCTTGAGATTTCTGTCGCGTGATAGTTGACGACGGCGCAGTCGACAGCGAATAATCTTATTGTTTAAGTATAAATCTACTAGTCGTTCAAAACTTTATCTAAATCCTCTTTACCGGCACTTCGAAAACGTAAAGAAGTGCTAAGGTACTCACTGTCTACAAAAGAAGAGATAGTGAGTAGCGTAGCCGATCAGAGAACGTCAGTAGATTTATATTAAATGTAGATAGCTTTTGTCGCAATTTGGATGAACTTTTGGTTGAAATTTTGATCAATCAGTTCACCTCAAAAACGATACATAAACGATGCATAGAGAAATACAAATTCAGGCTAATGAAAAATAAGACGTGAAATTTTCTAGCAGTTATACCAAATGTGATCGACCTCATTGGATCAAAATAGTGTGGTATCAAGCTGTCATTTTGAATGTATAAATTCTGATAACAGACTTACAAGGTGCATTGTCCAGTTAAATGTTCCAACCAATGTTGCTTGTGAAATGAAAGTGTCTAACTTTTGTCGCAAAGGAGACACCAAAACAGCAAAGATGAAAGAATACTCACGGAGTTATAAACAGTATGAACTTGTCAGAGGTTTGGGAAGGCTAAGAGGTGAATTAAACTTAGGTTAAAATACTTAAGGCAAGCACATGTTCAAGTTTCTGTTCTTTTGCAGCCTTTTAATTCCCAAGTCACCTGAAAATACCCTCGATGATAGGTGAGGCGCTGTATTTCTATGTACGCCCTACGTGCCTATATTGACAGTTATTGGTTTGGAATAAAGCTCTGTTTCCTGTCCATTTGTATTTCTAACATGTCGTCTCCTGTTAAACGTCTGTTTAATGTGAGCTCTATGTATCTCACTGCAGTGAAATTCTCTATGAGGATGCTGACGCAGTGAGCTTTGGCGCTTATTTGAAGCATAGGAAAGTGGAGCGATGGACACTTGAGGGTACGTTACATAGACAGGAATGATTGCGTGAAAAAGCAACGCGTGACAAAGAAACATTGATAGGGATGAGCCCATTAAATGCCATTGTTTTGGATTGGTGGTAGGCAGTAACGCCAAAAATTCGTGCAGAACAAATTAAGGAGGTTTTCACGTAAGAAATGTGCAATTGACGGCGATTTCGTTAAATCACTCAAATTGCTCTTTAGGCTCATGGTAACGAACGTTGACAAAGCTCTATTTAGACATGGTATCCGTCCATTTGATTGAAATGCTCGTTGATTGAAATGCTCGTCTATCGAGCCCTGTATTTGTAGAAATATCTTGTACGTTCTCTCGCCCGTGTTATTGAAGTGTTTCACATGGTTTACTGACTGTCGTGCCATAAAAACTTGTGTTCTATTGCTCAAATATTCCATACTTATGAAGGTTTCAGGAAAAAAAAACTGTTTTCTTGTCTCTAGAAACGCAGAAATTTTACAAGGCGCTCAGTCAAGTTGGAACCGATTTCAGTCTCATGGGGCCACTATTCCCCAACAGAAAAAGAAGAGAGCTTAAGGTGTGTGGTTATTTTGGTCTTTTTTCTCAGCAACGAAAGAAATCAGTGTCGAGTGTGTTTATGTAAAAAGTCAAATGGAGGCTATTGTGTTTATTATCCATCAAATATTTTTCGCAACACGTGCAGTTTCGAAAATTGGGGGATATTCTCGGGGAATATTCGGTCACGTGACGCGTTTAGCCCAATGGCTAGCGAGCGAAAATATTTGATGGATTATAAGAACGGTTAATGCACTCCGGGCCGAGCCGTTTGGGTTCGAGCCTGTCCGGTATTACTATGTTGTGTTCTTGGGCAAGACACTGTACTCTCACAATGTCCTTCTTTGCCGAGGTGTATAAACACTTAATAGGCTAGGGCGAATTTAAAGCTGAGCGTATCACATCACAGGCTCGTTTTCTCGCAGTCTTGTGTTCTTTCTCCCTCAAGGCTATGCGCTCTAGCCCCCGTACCTTTTTCTCCCCCCCCCCCGCCCCATTCTCCACTACCCACCCGTCCTTCCCTTCTTTCCCCATAGTCACTTAATCTGAGATTATACTTTGTCACTTTTCAGGCTAAATTTAAAAGGGAAGAGAAGCAGCACAGGAGTCTTGTGGAAAAAGCACTTCGTAAGCAATTAGCTTTGATTATGTTCTAAAATCCCCCTACCGGTATGACTATCGCCGCTGCCACAATGTCACTTCGTGGCCTTTTGGTTAAAAGGTCCGCCAACTTAATTATACACATTTCGTATTTAAAGCTTACAGATTGCGGTGCTGTGGATAAAAATACACAGGGAATGACCAAAGCGTTAGACAAGGGACAACCGAGACCAGATGTAACTAGTACCAGGACCCTAGTTATCGGCTAGATATCCGGATTACACGAACAGCACCTCTACCACACGGCTATGTAGAAACTTGAGGTTGTCAAGGGAAACTAAAAGGAGCGAGTTTGTAAAGCTGACGTTTCGAACTTAAGCCCCTCGTCAGTGCAAAGGGATTGAAAAGTGACTGAGAGCTTGGTCGAAGGCAAACGCTTTTAAAACTCACCACAGTAGTTTATTCCCTTTAACATCTTCAAGTTAAAAAATAGCTAAGTGCCTCACTTGACAGACGCAACACTATAGTTTCTTTAGAAACTAACAACGTTTACGAACCAGTCGACCAAGTTAAACGGAGTATATTTTCTTTCTTCAGGCCTCCGCAATCCCATTGACGTGGAGTTGTTTACTCCCAAAGTGGATGGAGAGGAAATAGATGACGACTTGTCAACTACGGACAATATCAGTTCGACACTTCCTACGGAGGAATCATGAACCATCTGAAAACCAGTCCAAGTACTTTGTTCAATGCGAACACTGTCTTCAAGAATTGAATGCACCACCGGTTTTCAGCGGGGTTGTTGCTGAGAAACGTGACGTCATGGTATGACGTCTAGCTGATGTGGCAGCTTCTGATTGGTTGATAGGAATCAGAATCCCTTCATATACCTCATGTGTTCTCTAGGGTAGTCGTCCCACATGGCAGAAAGAGAAAATCAAATGTGTGTCCGAACTGACGTAAAGAATACGTCCAGAAAAACACTGAGGTGCTCTACACCTCCGAAGTGGGCTTGCTGACTCGACTGCTTTGTTGCTCAGATGGGCTGCAATAAACTAAAAGCTTGGAGAATAAAATAAAATTTAAAGTTAATCGGTATCCGGGAATAGCTTTGTCGAGAAACTGAATTTGTTTATTATTTGTTTGTTGGTGTGCTGGTCTCGCTATCTTCCATGGCTATCCAACAGTGGGCTGGCCTTGACTGTTGGATAGCCATGGGAGATAGCGTGGCAGTTTAGCAAAGTAATGCTCTGGTTTCCAAACGAAACACGCTATTGAGCTGTAAAATTGTAAACAGATATAAATATACCGCCTCTTATACCTGATGAGGATAAAAACTTTGGTGGCTCTTTCGTTTTGGATTTTGGAAAGTGATGACGTCACGTGAAAACGATTTATTGTTATCAAGACAAACAAACACACCCACAAAAAACGAAACAAGAAAGTTAATTTGTTTAAGTATACTTTTCTACATAGTGTTTCAAACGATCCGTGATTCATACATCGAGTAGTCTACTGCATGAATTTTTAAAAAGTCTCGCCCGAGAAAACCAGTAGGCAATGCCGCTGTACCGGATGTTCGTAGATTCCTCTGATCAAGCGATGCAACAGTGTCGAACGTGCCGTCTCTTAGGCGATTCCGTCGTTAAGAATCCTTTAAGCAGTTTCGCAGAACAAGCCCGGTAGCCGCCGTTCAACAATGTTTCTTCAGAAGTAGGAACAAGCCTCGGCAAAGTGGTTTTCTTGCGCCATCTGTCTTTTTCAGGGTCATAGCACTCTACAGTAAGACTTGGTTCTGCAGACCGACGAATTCCCCGGTCTGTGGTTCCACCTAGCACATACAACGTGCCATCCACACAAGCCATATTCCCACTGGCGCGAGGAACTGTCAAACATGCAATAAAGCTCCATTCATTTGTCATCTCGTTGTACACTTCGCAACTTGTTAACACAATTGTTATTTTCACTCCACCAGCGATGTAGACTTTTCCGTTTACAGCTGCACCAAACGCCTCGGCTCGCGCCTCTCGTAGCGTGGCTATTTGTTCCCATGCGCTGTTTTCCGTGTCAAATCTCGCAGCGTCATTCCACTCAAATTGGTCTGTCCAAAAATTACCTCCATAACCTCCCACAACGTAGATGTACTTGTTGAAGGCGACGGCACACACACCATGTTTTCCCGCCAGAAAAGGACATGGTAAAAATTGCCATGAACGTGACGCCATATTGTACTTTGCAAACTCGGTTCGGTAGTCTTCACTCGGCATGTTTCTTGAAACTACTACTGCATAAATCGCGCCATTTGCTGCAAGAATGCAATCGCCGCCTACCGCGCCTTTATTAATATCAATAAACTCCAATCTGTTTGTCAGTGCTAATGAAGTCCATTTATTACGAAGAGGTTCGTAGCATTCCGCCTTGTGAAGACGTTCTGTGATAGCAAAAAGTTTCCCTTCGTGTGCAATAATTTCGGATGATTCTCGCGCAGGGTTCTCTGGTAATTGATACCACTTATCTTCACCAGGAAGATAACAGGCAACGCTGTTCCCTCCATAAACCACCAAGACATGTGCCTCAAATACTTTTCTTGGTGATTTTGGCGATAGAGGATCACAAGACGTTGAGCCATCGAACCAATTCATAGCCTGCGTCACGCGATTCTTACATGACCCATTTTGTTTCACGAAATCGTTGGTCACGAGCTCTTTAAGTAAAAAGTCACGCGACGCAAAAATAAGTCGAACGTGACGAAACAGCTCTTCAAATTTTCCGATTCTCGACTTCCGCTCTTTCGCTATCCATCCAAGTATGATAATAAAAATGTCTTCTTCCCTGTTAATGACAATTTCATCACTTGAAATCCACTCTTCCACTTCCTGACTTGTCAAATTCAAAAACTCTCCTGATTTGGCGACACAGGCAAAGTTCGATTCAATGAATGTTCTGGCTTTGACGACAAGCTCGTCACATCGATACATTTCTGCAAAATGATAAGTTGAAATACAATTTAAAATGGTCATGCTGCACTCAAGAAATCTCCCAGCAATCTTCTTCAGGTTTGGAAAAAATAGATAATCTGCTGCCGTGATCAATTCTTTGGCATTTTCTTCACTCGATATCTGAACATTGCCGCTGTAAATAAACTCCAGAATTTCTTGCAAGAGCGATTCAGTCAACATTTCCAGACGTATGACTCCCTCTTTGTTCTCTTTCATGTCACTCTGTAGCAGCTTTTCGAAGAAAGGACTCGCTTCAGCCAAAACATTTCTGTGAGCCTTGAACTCTTTTCCGTCTTGGCCAAGTAATGTAACATCAAATGGACAAAACGGATGTACGTCTTGACGTTCCATGTGAAGCCGATTTGATTCTTGCTGTCTTCTCGGCCAGCAAGTCATGCAATTGCACTGTATCCTTGTCTGAAAGGTCAACAGAATATTGAGGGAGATGCTTACACGTAATGAAATCACTATCAAGAAAGTTGTCTGTGGTCGTGTCTTAAACGCGGGGGGTCGCTATATAAGGAATCCTTCCTAAGGTAGATTTTTATTATTAGTTGACGATTAACCAAGAAACATGGCGGAGTGGATTTTGAATTATCCCGCGCGGCGAGAGAACAAATTGACATAGCGTGATATATTGTACTTTATTATTGGCCAAAATAAAGAATACAGATAGAAAAACTGTTACTATTGGTCCTTGATGAAAGTAATGAGTAACTAACTACGAAAGAGTGCGTGAAGACATTGTGAAGTTAGCTTCGATCGTTTGATCAACGAACTGTGCCGAAAACTGCAGCGTTAAACCTTGTTTGAATATCTTCTTTGACTGAAAATGATTCGTGTCCAAGTAAGTATATTTTTAGCGTTTCGTTTTATAAACCTTTCGGCCGCTGTATAAAGTTAAATGGTGGGAATGCCAGGTTTTGATCGAGGTGCCCGAGAGCGAAGTGGCAAGGGTTGAACCTGTGATGTCCGCGCGATTACCGCAGGAATAGCGATATGTGAGCCATAGACGCGTTTCCCGGCCTTCGCATTCAGGTGAGTTTTGTTTCATAAAATGATTGTAATAAATGTAAATTTATAGCAACTCTTATTTGCTGTGTAGTACGCCCTTAGTATTATTATAATGCAAATGTCCTGTTGTTTCGTTCTTTGTTTCCGAATTATCGGCTAAACGAAGTTACTTGTACTATACGTGCACAGCGAGCTACATTTCACTTCCATTGAACAATAGACGGAGTTCCCACCGATTCGTTCAACTTTTACCACGCAACTTTGTGTTGTTATAGCTGGCATGTGATGTCGTACAATTCCAACAATAATCCAGCTGTGTTTCATAGAGCAACATTCTAACCTTTGTTGCAGCGTAATTATGTTTGGTGCCTCCCAAATTTTGTCAAGCTAAAGTATTACCATTTAGCGTTGAATCTATGGTTAGGCACTTTTTTTGTCATAGTAGTTTGAGCAGTTTCCCTAATGTTTTATTAGAGGGTCTTTGCAAATTAAAGAAACCAGTCGTTTCTTTTATGTGAATTATGTATGATTTCATTCTTTTTGAGCATGATTGTCATTGAAATTAATTGCCTTGTTTTTAGGAACTGAGCCAAGACAACCAGTAAACACGGTTGCACAAGCACACCCAACACCAGCAGATCCTGCTGTGGTCAGAGCTGCACCACATCAGGAGCAACCTAATAGAAATGTTGCGGATGCATGGGCCGACAGTGTACTAGGTGGTTTGGAAGACCATCCACCTTGTCAACACTGTCTGATGGGACCCTGTATCACTGTCAGTGAGGTAACCAGGATACAGGGATCATGTGCTCCAGATATTACGAACCATTCAAAACGCCACAAAAATTATCGTAAGTTCTGGAAGAGTCTAAAGGACAGGGGTTTGTGGCAGCACGAACTTTATCTTCATAGGAAGACCTAAGCTGGCCTGAGCGAAGTTAAACTTCGGGAACTTATGCCCCAATGTGTCCTTGATGACACAAGGAAGTGATATCCCAACCCACCGGGTGTGCCATACATGGGACACAAAAGGGCGTAAAGCGAGGGCCAAAGTAAAACGTACAAGTGGAATAGAGAGGGTTGGGGAGGGAGAGAGACCTTTTCCAAGCATGTCATGAAAAATCGGCATTATTTGTGATGTTACATTTATCCCTGGCATAGGGGGTGGAGCTGGGGGGGGGGAGGGGGTGTTGTAGCTGCCCCTCTCCCCACATTAAGGTGCCAAAAATATTAATGCTGCAGCATAAAAATGGTTTGATAAAATATTTCGTTTTGTGATCTTTTCAAAAATATTTTCATCAACTATAAGAACCATTTGCAAAGCTCTCAACAAAACTCTACTAGAAGAGATCCACAGTGTAAGATTGCATTTGACATTATCTGTGGCGTCACCGACTTCCAAGTGCACATTTTCTGCCCTACGCAGACCAAAAACCTACCTTAGAAGCACCATGAAGCAGGATTGGCTAAACAAATGCCTCCTCCCGCATCGTTGTAAGTCTATTAGGGACACATGGAACACCATAGACATTGCAAAGAACTTTGTTTGTGCGAATGAACCGTGCAAAAGACATGCTTTTAAAATATGAGTTAGTGGTATGCGCTTGGCTTAACAATGAGGGGCCCCCCCCCTCCATGTTTCAAAATGCTCTGCTGCTCCTGCCTTGTATTATTGTTATATGTCTAGTGACACTTTGTGGAGCTTTGAATGGTTTATAGACCTGTACTAAACAGACTTGTACAGAAAGATATATTCAAGCTGTGTGGTGCTGGGTCTATCTGTTAATTAACTTTAAAATGTGATCTAATGACATTGTTTTGGGAAACAGATAAATGCAATCCAGGTTAGATGAAAATTGTTATACAGTACTGTAAAGCAACGTTCATTTGCCTTATCCTTGAAATAAAGTTCTCTATAGGGATAGAGCCAGTCATATGGCTCACATAAATTTTGAAAATGTAATAAACAAGCAGAGTAACTCTTTATGGCAGTCTGTTGATCATGACTTTTATTTAACTTGGTGGCTCCTAGAGGAGCCTTTGGTTTTTGACCTATAGAGTACAATGCCGTGCCAAGTAAATATGACCCCACAGGATTTTCCCTGCAGAGTGCAATGCAAGTACCTTGCATATTGGTATTGTCAACTGGAGGGTGCAATGTCATACCAGGTAAGTATGACCCTACAGGACTTTTCCCTGCACAGTGCAATGCAGGTGTGTGGCCTTTTTGGAACAGGTCTTGCATGTTCGCCATCCATCTTGCTCCACAATACTCAGTAGTTCAACTGGAAAAATCTACTCCAGATAGCCTCCCTGAGTAGAAATGTTTTGGGGCGAAGATTTTTGTGACCTGTTCTGCGATTTGGTTGGCGCACATCCTGCAACAAACTGACTGAGCTTGCTTCTCTGTTAACATTTTCATTCTGCAATGATACAATAGCAGTAACAGTGTACATAATATCAGCCATACATGTTAAATTTGATGAACTGAAACATGGGATATTTACCATTGGCATACAAAATCAGTAAGTCACTTTATATGCAAATTGAGTATATAGAGTATACTGGTGGGAAGGGGGTAGGTGGGTGGATCACCCTGGTATGTATGCAGATTAGTAAAGGCAAGTACCTACCCAATCCACCTGTCTGTGACTTACCCAATCCATTACTGCCAGAGAAATGCGCATGTTGAAAGTGCGGTCAGCAAAGTGAATTCTCTTTGGACCGTAGATGAGAATGCAGTTGTTGAAAGACTCCACCCAGTAAGTGTCACGGCACTGCAATTATAGAAATGGTTCAGTGTTAAAGTAGCTTTGTGGTGATTTGTCAAAACCTTTCTTGGAAATTATTTGCGTATTGTTCATATTCTTTGGCATAATGAGCTAAAGGCTTACTACCAAACACAGAAGAAATACCAATTCCTGCTAATATACCAGATAGTAGTCCTCAGCAAGCTTGTACACCTTTGATTCTAAAATAAATTTGTGCTGGGCAGCCACTGCTCTTGCATTTGTAATTTTAGTCTTGCTGCACTGGTACCCAGGTTTCTTGCACTTTGACTCGGGATCACATCTACCATGGTTGCCCTACAATAATGAGTGGCTATATTTCAGATTTTTTAACAATTTATTTCAACACTGGGAGTAGTTGTTACTCTAAGAAATCCTTGCTTACATTTCTATAATTGATATCAATCAGTATTCTTCACCTTTTCGTACCTGATCATGTAGTGGAGAGTGCCGTACCTGATAGTGATCAACTACTGTGAGCAGTCTCCTCCTCAGGTCACCTAGACTTGTGCAATTCTTCATAGAGAAGTAGAAGTACCGTTTAACTCTGGCCTCTAAAAATATTGGCAAATTCAATAACAGTGATGCATCTCAATATACCTGACTACCCCTGTGGAGTTGTACCTAAATATACTATTTGGTTAACTAGGAAAAAAAGATTGCAGTACATACGCTTGTCTGATAGCTCCAAATAGCACTGTTCACCTTCCCATTTCTGTGCACCACTACTTATTTCTTTCATGGCCTTTGCCACTCCCTTTGTTCCTAAAAAGCAACAAGAAATTAGGTGAAATAAAGTAAGATTATTGATACACTGGAAGACAAGAGAAATTGAAATGCCATGAAACACCATGTATTGTCTTGTTTTCAAATCCACTCAAAATATGTTACTAGTGCCAGTAATAATAAGTACAGTCATGATCTTGATGTTGCAATATGAATTGAATTATTAGGTAATTAATTTCTTACCATGCCAAGTGTCAAATGAATTTTGTATGTTCTGCTGTAAAAGCGAGTTTTTTATTTTTAGCACAAAGTTATGTGCCACTTCTATCACATTGAGTCCTGAAAGATGTACCAGTATATGTTAATAAACTACTGTTATATCGAGATGAATACATGTAATCTAGACGCATGACAAATGGTGCGACTGTAAATACCTTTAGCTTGAACAACAGGGATAATTTTTTTAATAGCCTCAAACTCATGTGTTTGGGAGCTCCAAAACTCAGCTTTTGTCACCGTTTGAGCAGCCAGCACATGTTGGGTCCTATAAAATAGTAATGCTTCACTGTAAGTGACCACTGGAGACAGGAAGGCCCAGTTACCATAATGTATTAAGACCTGTCTTTGGATTTCAATTTCATATTGCACTGTTATTGCCCATTTAAAACCCAAAATCAATAAACAGGTTATTCACAATACGCTTCTATAATTTGGTTTGCTACTAGTTGAGGGCAGTTGGTGAATCAGAACATTGACTCAATTAATATCTGGTGTTCTTTTGTCTTTGATTGAAAACGTGAACAGCAAGTATATTGTAGCATGAAATAATAATGTTACAAAGGGATATCAACTGCTGATCACCACTGGTATGTAATTACTCATAAGATATCATTGCTACTGTTGAATGGTAGGCATTAGCTGTTGAGTCATGGCGGCAATCAGTTATGACAGTCTAACAGAGAAGAGTACAGTATTAAAAGACCTTTTTAACATGTTCATATGTATAAACTATCAGATGTATGCGCAAGTATCACTCAGAGGGTAGAGCTGTATATTGTGCTAGGTATAAATTTGATTATGCTCAAGGTATCACTGACTTATGGCCCCATGCCCCACTGGGGGCAATAAGGATTAATGATGATGATGATCACTGACTTACAGCTCCATTCCTGTCCTTGTATGAATCAGTGTTTTGGACCTCACAGATACTGCTTGCTATTGATGCCTCTGCAGTTTGATTCACTGTGTTTATATAACCCATGGTGTCATGCACTACAAAAAAAAAAAGGCACAGGTTTCATTACAGGTACTAACATTTACATTCCAAAAAGAACACCAACAGTAACAAACCATTACCTCCTCACTCAAAAATACGTAATGATGAAGATGAAAACTACAATAATGATAATGATGTAATGTGAACTGAAGTACAATGATAACAGTAATAATAATTACACTTTTGGTTATGTACAATTACCAATTTCAGCACTTATATAATAAGTACATACAGCTGTAATGAGGGCATGATGGAAATCAGTGTCCTAGTTTGTTATTATAGTTTACTATAATAATTATAAAATGTTTTCCCATCATAGGTAATAGTATTACACAAAGAAACATTGACTATATCGAGAGCTCACCAAAATCAATATACTTGTCTCCAACATTGCCAAGTTTTGCAGCCTCAGCAAAGCCTTGGTTCTGGTTTTCAAGCATGCCAGAGCTTGTAAAACCATGAACCAACCTAAAAAAACGATGGACAAGGCATTGTTAACAGTTCTTCCCTAATCCTGTGTAACAGTAAGTGCAGTGTTGTGGTTATGCAAACAAAACACAGAATGTTTACACGTAATGTATATATAAAATAACAAATTCCAAGGAGAGTGCCATCGGTGCATGACAAAAAATACGGATAAACCGATAGTAAATCAGTAGTCATGCCTTGAATCCTTTCTGCGACTGTAAATGTAACTACAACAAGTAAGTGCAATAAGCTCTATTCGTTCCCGATTGATAACAGCGAAGTCAAACACAACTCAGATTTGTTGATGTAAGACCTCGTACCCATTCCTGCATTCCGGGGACGTCTGGTGAAACAACTACCCAACTAATTCAAGAAGGAAATAATAAATTACTAAACCGTGAAATGACTAGCTTAAAAGTAAGCTTGCTTGCTACTGAAAGAGCGGCACTGTGATAAAAATATAAATAATTGTCTTACCTGCAATTGGCAGTGTACTTGTTGCCAAGTATGGACGAGCTAGCCCACTTGACTCTGTGCCCGTTCATGCAGCACAATTCTGTCCTCAGTACATGCCCATCCATAGCTGCGGTCCCATCGAAACCGTATTGCAAACCACATGCACATCCTGTGGCAGTTTCCTGTAGCAAAACAGTAAGACTGTCCTGTCCACAGACAAAAAAATTTTCATCCTCACGAGCTGGGGACAAAACCTGTTTACATGGTGGAGCTTCCTCACACCGCCACTGACACTGGAAGTCTGTCTTTTTGGCTTCTCTTTCGGCATAGAGCTCAAAGACAGATTCAGTGGCATTCGCTTGCACTTCAACCGAGTGCATTTCTTTGTAATCTGGGCCGCTTTTCCCCTCATAATGATCCATGAGAGCGCTCAGGAAATCGGCATTGGTTCGACCAGATCTAAGATCGGCCATATTGCGTAGCCGAACGAATCTCTCGTTTGTGGCTCTCATCTCTTCTTCTTCACCGAAACCGAACTGAAAATTCAAACTGAATAGCGTTTTGCGAGGTTTTTCCTTTCGTCTCTCGTTGTAGACTCTCTGCTGATCGCACTTAGCTTTCTTTGCACAAGGCTCGCCTGGTCCCATCATTCCACGATCGCGAAAATGGTTCTGTTTACTACAAGGAAATCCCTCTAATTTTATTCGAACTTTGTGCCATCGCTAGCACCAATGATAGAGCTCGTTATATTTATTAAAGTATGCACAGACCAATACTAGTAAGTCTCAAAAGAACGGGGGAAGAATCAGAACAAAGGAAAACCCGGGGAAAGCTAGTGCTACGGAAGATATTCAAACAAATGGCGCGCGATCGAAATCACCTTGAAGTGTTCAGGTAAACTACACTCAATTTTCTGCATGTAAACCAGGAATAACAAAAGAATACACTTAGGTTTGAAGTATGCTTTTATTGTTTATTGATAAAGATTGTATTTTTTAAAGGAAAGAAGCAATTTTGATCCTCGCTTGCCAACGGCCTGATGTTCGCCATGTTGAAAATTTCGTATATTAATTTAATCGAACGGGGGGGGGGAGGGGGAAACCGGGGGGAGCCCTATTTATACAGAGCCCCCGCGTTTAAGATAAAGGAAACAACTATATTTTCAGCCTGAGGGCCCATTAACCGATTCGTGCGCACGCTCGCGCGCGTTGCTAAGGAAGTGAAATCGGTTACTTACGTCAGCCTGAGCGCGGAAATTAAAAACAACTCAATAACTTGGAAATTCGCTTCCATTTTAGATGAGTTTTCTTTGTGTTTCACAAATGCAAAATAAAAAAAGTACAAGCAAAGACAAAATAAAAGAAAAACAGAAAAACAAGAGCAAAAGAAAGAGAAAAACTAACTCCGTGCCACTTTGTCCGATCTTACCGAAGTGCACTGGTAGTGTAAATTGCGCACGCGCTGATAGGGTAACTTCCAATATATATCGGGTTCACTTCCGGTTTCTTTCACTGGTAAAGGAAAGGCGGCTTTTCATTAGATCCAGCCTTTTTCGACGTGTTTCGATTAAAGCCAACGTTGGAAACATAGCTATGCATTCCTTTTTCGAAATCATGCTTTTTTCAGAAAATTACGAATTTTTCAATAATTTGAAATTCTCTCAAAATTATGACCTTTCAGAAATGAAACAAAATCTATGCATAGCGTGATGAGGATTAAATTTAAAATATTAAATCAATGAAAAAAATTGCGATAGAGTAATTTGCCTGGGAGCCTTTGCATATTTTCAGTATTCACATGACCAATGGCGTGGCCTGATGACGTCATCACTGGTGTTACTGATCGTGAAAAAGTTAAACACATGAAATAACTCTGAACGAACTAATCAAAGCCAGAAGTTGGAACTTGGATCGTCTGTAAACAGTGACCTATTTAAGCTTCGATGACTTCAAGTTCAAATAATTCAGTATTGCTATGGATTCAAAACAGTTCGAATTGCTAAAGCCTCGATGAATTCAATATTTCGATGAATGATCTATTCTGACCAATTTATTGACGGACCTACAAAGTGAAAGTGAAGTATGATCATCGCAGTAAATTTTCCAATTTAAGCAACTGGAAAGAAGAAGCCAGAAGCTTCTTCTTTCCAGTTGCTTAAATTGGAAAATTTACTGCGATGATCATACTTCACTTTCATCTACTACCGCAGTTCAAATATGAATTATTTCATATATACTTCACATCATTTCACTCACGGG
>Ga0126338_10000217_pt1 | contig 26603 bp, 19 predicted proteins | sample OrbCmetagenome_2_FD_92529 | JGI IMG/M metagenome (GOLD analysis project Ga0126338, IMG submission 92529) | Coral microbial communities from Petempiche,Puerto Morelos, Mexico - Orbicella C C metagenome | ecosystem: Host-associated > Invertebrates > Cnidaria > Coral | place: Petempiche,Puerto... | reverse complement strand
TTACTGTAGACACATCACTTGATCAACACAAACTGTATCATTGCACCACCAGTCGTAGCCGTTGTGAAATCTCCGATGACGTAATCGTCTTAATCTGGAATTTTCATCGGGATATGTATGGGCGTGAAGATACAAACACTATTAACAACAGCTTTCTTTCTTAAAAGTCACGATTAAATTTAATTGTTTTTTTCCTTGAGTAAAGGGCTAACAAAAAAGTCACACGAGTCACATAATTCAAGAATTGCGTTATCCACGGCTATCTTTAGTACGGTGGTTATTTCCCTACCAATGACGTAATCCTTGCATGTTCTAACATGTTCTTTGCTTGGCGTGGAAATATTTAATTTTCCTTCCAATCTATGAACTCGCTGCGATGAAACAGCCAAAGAATTTGCTTCATTTGCCTAAAACCACAAAAATAGCAATTAAATGAATGGCAGTCGCTTCTGGCGAAATAAACTTGCAAAGTAAACACGATCTTATTTGTCAAGTAGCGAAAGTGAAAGCTGCAACGTCAACGCATTCCATGGCTGACGTAATACCTTTTTTTAGCGTATTTATTACTCCCTTAGAATCCAACGCTTGGATAAAACCAAAAGAAAATATATTTTACCCACAACAAAGAAAATAATATCCGTAAAATTGTCCGTGTATTAATTTTTTAACAGCTTCTGGCGAAAAAACATCACACGTTGCATGACTCAGAATTTGGTCGAGAGGGAGCCTTGGTCTGGTCACCGACAGAAAAAAAAAAAGATAAACCACGGGTAGAACATGAACCGCGCTCGGCCCATGGCCGCGCGGTTAATTACAAATACCAAACAAGAAGAGGAAACAAAACTTGACCGAAGTCCCGCCCCCTGTCAAGAATGGGGAACAAGTAGAAGTGCAAGTGATGGAGGAGGGAAAAAGTTTGATCTTGACAATTTTTAGAGGGCCTGACACAACAGTGGAAACAGGAACCTCCCCTTGGTACCCCTGACTTGGAACCTTTGAGGAATCCATCACCACCACCTCGCCCTGTCCCCCCGACCCGAGGTGACACCAGGATCCTACACTTTTGCCCCGTACATGGTTCAGAGGCTTTACAGAAGATACAGACCACCACCAAGTAAGGTAAATGGGAATACTACAGGTGCCCGGACAAGGATTGCTTTGTGTTCACAGACGCTGATGGGATAGAGTAACTTGGAACAAATCTACAAGCAGTTACAAGATTACTTACTACCAAAGAACGACCTGGCTCTCTGGTAATGTTATTGTCACCGACCTGTGGTGTTGAACATGTCTCGGTCCGAGAAAAACCCAACCGATTCTATTTTAGGTTTTGTGCAAGAATGTGCAATTTTTTCCAATGGGCTGACTTAACAGCTACCAGAAAAGAAAAAGAGGTCTTAGAAGGACATCCCACCCGTAATGCAGACGGATATCCCATGCAGGGGGTCGACATGGTCCCTGAACGACCACAGCCACCTCCTTCTGATTCGATTCCCTTCGACGAAGCATTGTGGAACGAGTGTCAACAGACAAAAATTTTGGATGCTGAAGGGCAGCAGCATTGGGTTTCCCATGGAATTGCATGGACATATTTACAGCCCCGACGAAGCCAAAGAGCTGCGAGAGAGGCTTTGTTTACTTTGCATATTAGCCAAGACCAAAGTGCTGTAGTGTAAGGGAGAAGGAGCAGATTCAACCACGATGTCTGATCTGCAGCAACCCAAAGCATGAAGGATGATGTGTGTATGATTTTCCACTTGAAAGGATTTTTTGTGGACAAAACGTTCAGAGTACGCGAGTTGGGTTATTACCCGTGGCGAGAAGTATGTGATCGCTATGCCTTCTACATGAAATTCTCTCGGAAAGATTTATCGTACCGAGACAGAAAAACGGTGTCCTGCGTCAACTACAATGTACACGACTGATGTATCAACCCAGGCATCAAGAAATAGTCTACGAGTATTATCGAGTGGAAGAAGTGATGAGAGATTTGGATGAGTCATGTAAAACACTCGATAAAACCGTCGTTGCTTACAAAGGTGGACATGTGGAAACAGCATGAATATTCCTGGCATGAACTTAGAAATGTTTAGCTGTCCGAACTACAATATGTTAAGACATACAATTGTAGAACCTTTACCGAGTTGTGGTTTTCATTTAGATGAGTCGATTCATCATTGTCCAATGACAGAATGTCACGCGTTTTGGTTATGGATGGAAACTTATGTAAAATAAAGCTCGATAAAATCAAGTTCAACTCTATCAATTTTCTCTCGTTGTCATGCAAAGAGTCACTGCGAGTTTCGCAACGGAATAAAAGGTTTTCCTCTTATATAAAAAGAGAGGTGTAGGGAGTTTTTCTTTTGTGAGAAAATATGAGTAGTTAGCGTATCGAGCGATAACCAATCTGTGACAATTTAAGTCCTTTTTTGTGTGTGAGCGAACGAAGGTTGCTTCAGTGGTCTAGTGGTGAAGACACTGATTTGGGGCCAGAGAGACTCGGGTTCGATTCCTGGTCGAGGCGACTTTTTTTAAAATTTTTTTTCGTGGAAAACACGGATCTCTATCCCAGAACCTTCCGCTCGCAAGGCGGACGCTCTACCATTTGAGCTACTTCCCCATTCAATCAACTTCAGGATTATTCATGCAATTTATTTTTTACTTTGACACCTTATATGGCAATGATGTGTCGTGACTGGTCAGAATTCCGGATCACGTGTCAGAAAGGTGTTGAATCACGAAGTCTTTATTTAATCTTTAATCTTTAATCATTATTTATACGCGGTAAAAACATCAGGTAGAAAAAATTACATAATAATGACTAAAACTCCAAATCCTAACATTATATTAACTTACATTAATATGCCACGTGAGAAAAATCCTGGTTTCCATAAATGCCGTGTTTAAAAATTATGGTAGGGAAGACATTTACATTTGTTTAATAAACCAGACTCTGTAATGTTACAGGGTAAGCTGTTCCAAAGTGTAGCGCCGCTGTAACTAAAACTATTTTTCATGTAGTTAGTTCTTTGAAAGGGGACAACAAGTTTGTTTACCGAGTCCCTCAGAGAATATCTTGATTCATTTCGCTTTATAAATTTAAACGTGAGATATTCCGGAACAAGACCGTTTAAAGACTTGAAAACCATTAAGGCGTTCTGAATTCGACGTTGAGATTTCAAGTCTTTGACGTTGAGATTTCAAAGTACGGATCACCTATTTTTGCCTTATTTGGTGACAAAGTGTCGTGATTGGTCATTTTGGTGATCAGGTCATAGCAACGTGTCGAATTTTGATTGGTCCCTTCTAATACATATAAACATTTCGTAGTGCATTTCTTCATTTTTATTTTAAATCTCAAACAGGCATGTTCCGTTTCCAGGTGTCCTCTAGACTTCCAAGTGGGACCGTTCTTTGCCTCTACCTCGTTCTTTTCCTGCACAAATACCTTCCCGCAGGAGCCGTTCTCTGTTACCACCATGGCGTAGGCCAGTTCCTTTAGGAACTCCACTCAAACGGTCCTGCGCTGAAACCTTCTCACACGACGACGAGGATGACTCGTGGCTCTTCGATCCCGAAATCGACGCCATCTTGGAACAGCATGGAGGTGATGTCACGACCCATTTGCCCCTGTTGGAGTTTAATCTTCAATGGGTGGGACCGCGTAACTAATGGCGTCACACCTTGAATAAACAGACGTACCGTGCCAGCCTCCATCAGCGCCGTGAACCTGAGACCGGTGAAGACCTTGAGTTAGCGAGCCATTGAAAGTCGCATCGACGCCCACTCGTCTCTCACGTCACATTCTTCTGTACACTTTGTAATGCAGTCCGACACCTTCCAGGACGCGTTCCAATCTGCCACCTTCACGGTGTCGGAGTTTCGTGAGGGGAGCGAGAGAATGGAGACACACTTGCAATTATTGGCTCAGAAGTTGACCTCCAATTAGGATTTCACGCCAGACGACAGTTTCACCATGGAGACCTCTTTCATTCACACCCCCGGTCCTGGTAGTGATAACGATAAAAAACAGAGACCAGGGAGAGAGACGGTGGAAAATCTGTTGGGCCGTGAAAAAACCGTGTTCACCATCAAAGCAAGGATGAATTGTATTGTATTCGGACCATTATGACCTTGATCACGGTAACTGTCACCAACACTACCGTAACTTAAAACAGGGTAGCCCCGTCCAGAGGTGATTGGCCCAATAACTGCGTCGGCCGGTTGGGGTGCCCGAAGGTCAGTGCGGCATTCCAGAACTTAAAAAATTCCAAGCCTCCTTACCGGATTACCAAATAAAAGTCTTGTCCGTCGACGCGCCCCACTGCATCATCTACACCGGTCAAACCGCCTCGCATAAACGCATTTTATCGATCAAAGTGGATGACCATCAGCACAGGCGGTGTCCAGTCAAGATCGTCTTTTTGTCACGATTGCAACCATGCGTACGACCACGACGACATGCGACATCATCCACGCAAGGGTAAATGGTGCCATGCTTACGAACGTGCCAATTGCCCGGACTTCAAGGAAGCTAAACGATCATTGGGGCCGGGAAAGTTTCCCCAAACTCAGTCGCTGTGCAGATTGTGTAATCGTTACTTCCACGGCTAAGATTGTTACGTGCACCAACTGATGTGCTCGCAAAAACGTTCCATCTGCGACAAAAAGAAAAAGTGTTTGCAATGTCATAAAGTGTACGGAAGGGACAATCGCAAAATTACACCTGGTGGGGATTGGCGTAGTCCCAGATACAATCACAAGTGTGGGTTTGGGAAATGTTACAATTGTGAGAAGACGGTCGAGATCGCGTCCCATCGCTGTTACATCCGACTCGTCAGACCTGACAACGACAAACCCAAGCTAAAAGAGGTGACGACCAGATCAGCAAGCACAAGACCTGTGGTCCGCGTCGATGAGGACGGTGAATGAGTGGAACGGCAACGACCTTTTTTCGTGTACGCCGATTACGAAGCCCTCCCCGACGAAAACGGCGTGCAGACACCCATCTTGCCCTGCCTTGAGGATGCCGATAGCTATGACACGCAATCGTTTTACGGGGAGAACTGTACCGATGACCTGTTTGACCATCTCGATGAACTAGCCTTTGACGAAAATGGGAATGACCGAAACGTCCTGCACGTCTCTTCAATTTTAAGGGTTACGACAGCATGTTCTTCTTACAGTGCCTTTACCGAAGCCACCGTGAAGTCACCAACCAGATCTATCTGGGTACCAAGATCCTGTTTTCTTCCCTTTTCTCTGTCCAACTTTCCTGCCACCTTCGGCGTGACCGAGGTACGGGTTCTTTCCACTTCTCTTCAATACGTTGGGGAGTCAGGAGTACGAGGGACCCATGCCACCTGCTGAAACGTACGACCCTGACGATATGAGTGCTAAGAAGAAAGCCGAGTTTCAATGATGGTACGCCGAACAGGTCGCCAAAGAGTACGTCTTCAACCTACAACGCGAGATGAAGGCCTATTGCATATCTGACGTCAAGTAGTTGAAGGCTGGCTGTGAGACGTTCCAGGCAGAGTTCAAAAGACATGCCGCCTTCAACCCCATGGAAAAGTGCGCGACCTTCACCTCGGCCTGTAAACGTTACTTGCGGAAAATGCTCTTGCCACGTAACACCATCGTCGTGGAATGGCCGCAGATATGTACAGGATTGAACGCTAACGAGATTCAAATTCCTTATGATAAGCATCGCACAAAGTGTCCTCACTGGTAAAAAGTCACCAAAACACACACAATTCAAATAACCCTGCCAAATGTGAAGTACTAATTAAACAATACCTTCGTTCAATCCTGGACATAAGTGAACCGCCACGCGGCTAGGAAAGAGCCCGTACCAATCAGTCCGTCAAAGCATTCAAGTGGTTGACCTAGCAAGAACATCGTTTACGCGTCAACACCCCTGCTTCCTCGAGCAGCGAGCCTACGGCTGGCCGCATAAGTCATGCGGGTAATGGCGGGGAAGTGAGGGTGTTTACACCTATCCAGTCGATCCACGTCGACGGTTATGACTAACTGATTTGTACCATCTACGAATTCCACGGCTGTCTGTGGCATGGGTGTACACGCTGTTACCCCGACCGCCAGCTCCACTCCAAATTCCATCCAGACCGTACGTTTCGAGAGATGTACGAGGCCACCTGAGCCAAGGAAGATCTCCTGTTCGCCCAGGGGTACAGTATCATCGTTAAGTGGGAGTGCGAGTGAAATCGTGAAGTAAACACTGACCCACCTCTCAAGGCGTTTCTTGACGAGCTAGAGCTGGAGGGCGCACCAATGTTGCCACTCTGTACTACTAGGTGAACGAATCCAACGGGGAACAAATCAAGTATGTCGACGTCAACTCCTTGTACCCGTGGGCAAACAAAAATGGTACCTACCCCATGGGGCATCCGGAGATCATAACACATCCCGAAGACGAAGACATCACACATTACTTCGGAGTGGCCAAAGTGGATGTCGTACCTCCTTTTCGTCTCTACCACCCCATATTACCCTACCGTCACAACGGAAAGTTGCTGCTTCCTCTCTGTCGTAGTTGCGCGGATAGAGAAATGGCCAAATCTCTCTTGAAAAGGTCATGCGGATGTCCACACGCCCCCGAGGAACGTACCCCCGAATTAGTCAAAGCCGTCCAAATGGGCTATCGTATCCTGCACATCCAGGAAGTATTGCACTTCCCAGAACCCCAATAGCGTCGTGGACTTTTCGCAGACTACGTCAACAAGGGGTGAAAATAAAATAGGAGTCGGCCGGATACCGCAGCTGGGCGCGCACCCAGGAGGATAAACAAAGATACGTCCGAGACTATAGAGAACGTTAGGTGATCTCGCTCGACCCCTCTCTTATCGTTGAAAGCCCCAGACGTAAAGCCACCGGCAAACTCATGTTGAACTCATTCTGGGGCATGTGTGGCGAAAACCTCAACTAGCTGGCCACCGTGGCCATCGATGCACCGATGGCTCTCTTCTAGGCGGTCTCCAACAAATTTTGGCGCATCCATGCCATACGCATCAGCGCCGATGAAAAACTAAAGATCATATCTTCCAACACTGCACAGGACCAGCTCGACAACGGGAAGACCAACATCTTTGTTGCAACCTTCACCACTTGTTGGGCCCGGCTCAAGCTGTACGAGTCCTTGGAGAAGCTGAAAGAACAAGCCCTCTATTTCGATACAGATTCCGTGACCTACGAGCTTGACGACACTGATCACATCACGGAATTCGTGTCGGGCGGTCCCAAGAATTACGGGTACACCACTAAGGATGTTGCAAGAAGAGATTCTCTTAGAAGAGATTCTCGACCCTCTGGGGAATGACAGACGAAACATCGATGTGGTCAATCCTTACTTCTTCACCCGCGACCCGGCCACCAAATGCCTCCAAGTCGGACCACGTTCCAAACAGTACGGCCTTGTCTTTGACAAGAGGGTCGTGGAACCCACCACCTTCCAGTTCTATCCGCACGGGTACGCAGAACCCGACTCGGAAGACGACGAAGAGATGGCCGAACTCTTACTTGACTTGATGTAGTTTCCCCAACCAAACAGTCGTCACCGCACACGCAATGATGTACAATGCTCACTTTTCTCCCTCGTATTCCCCACAAGTAAAACACACCCATTAAAACCCCGAAGTATCATGCGCTGCGGTCACCAGGACCCGGCACCCGTCCCACTTTGTAAAAAATAGTTTTTACCGCACTAAAAAAACATTGACGGCGTCAATTTTATAGTCTGACCATGAGTTAGGGCTGGGGACTGTGTAAATTTTTCCAGGTTGGCCATCTTAGATAAAATCCGGCCTTCTGATTGGTCGAGAACGGTCACGAGGTCACTTGGGCCCAAATAAGCGACTTATACAACTTTTGAGTCTTTTTTCGGTTTGACTCTTAAACGAATATTACCATCCTAGATGAAATAAACAGAAAGGTATATACTTTCCTCTCGATTATCTTTATCTTTATGAAGACCAAGTAATTTGATATGACTTTTCTGGCCCGATCTGACCCTTATTAAAATTTAATTTATGTGCCATTCATGCAACAAAAACTGACAACGAACAATTCGATTTGACACTAGCTAGAGAGATCTGACCCTTACGGAAGATTATGTAGTGCACACTGCATGCAAGTTTTTAATCGGTTCATTGTGATGATCAGAGTTGAATTTTCTTTTCTGGAGAACTTACCTTGCACAGGGTCTCTTAAGTTTAATGAATTCATATTCATTCATGCAAAATTATCTGACAAAGAATCGCCGGGACCATCCTGGATAAAATAATCAAAAGCACACCCTTCACAGGAATTGCACATTAGGAACGCAAAGAATGGTTACACAGGAATTTCCCGATCCACACTATTACTAGCCTGCGTAGCAAGCGTTCACGAACAAAGAGCTTTCCTGCATTCTGGCCGCGCGTAAATTGGAACGAGAGCAAAAACTCGTTGGAGCAGGGGTTGCTCTGCGTGTTATTAGATAGAACGCATGATATGATTGGCTCCGTATATCACATTACGTCAGAGGACACGTCTGCCACATAGGACATAACTGCAACGGTACAGCTGTAGCTCTCACTCAATTTACGCGCTGCCAGAATGCGGAAAAGCTCTTCGCACGGAAACGCTTGCTACGCAGGCTACACTGGGTCCTTACCATTTGTCAGAATAAACCGGTTGGGATGACCGTTGTATAATGGTAAGGGTTTTTCCAAAATCAGCAAACCAACCGAACGAGAGGGCGCTTACCATTTGCAATTCGATTTCTCGTAATTGTGTTCGTCTGATGAGAGACTGGAAACTGGAAAATTTACCAAATGGTAAGAAAATTTCCGCCGTTCCGTTCCGAACGGAAAAAGAGGACTACCTTTGAAGGTAGTGTACAATTTCCGAACGGATTTTCCGGAAAATTGCGGTTCCATTTGACTTTCAACCGAAATTTCCGAATTTTTTTGCTAAATGGTAAGCACCCACTATTACTCGTGTCCAGGTGACTTTGGTCACGTGGACAAGAGGCAAAAATTCGCGTAAAGTGTTGCGTCAGAGCCCGCCACGAGAAAAATGTTTAAAAGAATTCGCCGACACACATTTGCTTCTTATCTATCAGCGAATGTTCTGGCCAGATTTCATGGAAAACCGTCGATTCTACATTCCCTATTAATTCATTTAAAGAGGATGGATTCTCTCGAAAAACGAGTGCGCGTTTTCGCCTTCTAACTAAAGATTTATAAACATGTCATGCCTTTTCAGACGGATATGTCGACCCAAAAAGCCGCCAGCCAACTTTCGCCAGTTTTTGTGGACCGGTAGGAAACAAAAGAAGATTGGGAAAACCAGTTTGAACACCAGTAACCAACATCAATGAGCTCCCAGCTAAACAAAACCAATAGGTTCAACACAAATGAAAGAGAGCGGGTGTCTTTCACCCAGTTACGTAGTCTTAGGGTCGTCACGCAACGCTTCTCCCCACTTAGTGGGGGAGAAGCGTTGCGTGACGACCCTAATAACGGCTGCGAAGGAGACTACTGGGGTACTTACCATTTACATGGGAAAACCGGAAATTCCAGTTGGAAAATCAAATGGTTCGCGCCATTCCGTTTGGGAAGCTTCAGAAAATATGGGCTGTGATTTGAGATGATGCTATTTTTCTGCTCTTTTAAGTCTCTCTAGCTGATGTGGATATACTTTATAGCGATTCCTTCTCTCTCAACGTGGCATTCAAATTGTTTAATGTTTATGCCTGAAATTTTCAGCCGGATGGTTTTTGTAAATGGTAAGCACCCCCAGTTACGATGTTTTTGCTTTGAATCGTTTGGAACAGCGGGAGACTGGGGCCAACAGTTGGGTTAGTGCTTCATGTTAGCATAGTTTCTGAAATATGGCGGCAGAAAGGTCAGAGTCGGCTAGTGATACGACGGTCAAGCCCTTTCCTTACCAAGTGGCCGGGCATTTGGTTCAAGGTGAGCTAATAACTGCTAATGATTTAGCCATCGAATAAAGTTCAGTAACTTATTGTATATATACATATTGTAATTATTTATTACGTGCTTTTATTATGTTATTTTAAACTCCTAGTATAGTTCCACTGTTTAAGGAGTATACTTATTAAAGATTAAAGGTACAAGTCTACTACAAGTAGGTAAGTCTTGTATTACAATGCGACCACTCTAACAGGGCCACTTGGAACAAAACGTGTTGAATCTCTTTCGTAAACAGAGTAATGACGTTGATGGATTTAGATCCAAAAGAGAGCAAGTAGAGGTCTGTTTTGCTCACATCCACTGTTTTGAATTTATATAGGTTTACCTTACTGTAATAAGCATTGAAAGGTCATACACAGATATTACTACACCTACTTTAGCTTTAACACTTAACGTATTAATAAGAGATTTCAAAAAAAATAATAAATGGTAAATGAATAAATATATAACAATTATACAAAAACTTAATACTTAATAAAAAATTTAACGTCAGATCCTATCCTTGTTGGTGAATTATCATAATAATTTATTAATTTGACTTGAAAACTTGCTTCAAACTCGTTCAGGGAAAGCTTGCAAGTAGGTGCACCTTTGAGGTACATGCAAGTCACATGGTGAGTGAAGTGATCTGACATGGAGAGGTCTGGTGCAGAAGCACCAAGAAAAGCACCAATAAGTTGTGGATGCTTTGATCTCTGTAATTTTTTTATTTCCACCTTGCACAAATGAAATGAAATTGAGAGTAGGACCTAAGCTGGTCTTGTCAGAATCCAAATTTTGCCTTTGAACTGGTCTGATGATTTCATGGCAGAGCTCAACTGAACAATGTGACTGCTGGGGTGGCCAATGGGACTAGATTTGATTCACAAACAACAACTTTTCACGCTTGGTCACCAATCAGTGTACTATTTTTTACTTTTCTTTCTCCTAATCACAGAATGCATGTTAAATACCATAACAAAATACCTGTTCAATTCATTTATACGTGTTGTTTTTCACAACCATGTTCTTCTTTGTGTTATATACATGCAACTAATAACTTAAAAACGCAATTGAAAGTAAAAGGATTGATCTGATGATTTTATAGCAGAGCTCAACTGAACAATGCGACTGCTAGGGTGGCCAATGGGACTAGATTTGATTCACAAACAACCAACTTTTCATGCTTGGTTACCAACTAGTTTACTATTTTTTACTTTTCTTTCTCCACTAATCATGGAATGTATGTTGAATACCATAACAACATGCATGTTGAATATCATAGGGGGTCTGGGGCTGACTGTCATGGCGGTCAGTAGGTTCGTGTAATCATCTTCCCCAAACTATGGCATATTGGTAATATTGTCGAGACCTACACAGCACTGGTATTGAAAAATGAGCGCCAAAGAGAAGAAATGTGCTTGGGGGTCAAGCTCAACTGCTGAAGATGACATACTAGACATACAGATTTTGGAAAAGTTGTCTAACATCCACAATGATATTAAAATGTTAAAGATCTGAAAGGAGAGATTCAAGCAGTCAGGGCTGAATTAAGCGAGGCAACTAAATCCCTTAATGCCATCTGGGAAGAAGCTAAATGACTTAAAATCAAAAATCAGAAATTAAAAGAAAAATGTGATAGTACCACTAAAGAAAATGTTAAACTAAACAAGGAGATTACCACTTTGAAAAGCCGCATCATCAAACTGGAAGACTATAGCAGACGAGAAAGTCTTCGCCTGTACAACATTCCTGAGAGTCTTGGAGAAAGCATCAAGGAGTGTAGTAGGAAAGTCATGGATGTTTTAAATGAACTTGGCGCCAATCCAGATAACATAATGTTCTACGCAATCCACTGAACAGGGACAACAACAGCATCTTCAACCGCTTCTACCGGCGTTGCTTATAACGAAGATCAGGCAGAAACTAGAGAAGAAGAATCTTGCCATCCATGTCCACCGCCAGTTATAGTCCATTTCGTTTCAAGAATGGATTGCGACTGGGTCTTTGAAAACAGAAGAATGCTAAGGAATAGTTCTTTTATCCTCTCAGATATTTCTGACATCACTAGTCAAAGCTTGATATTCATTTATGATATATATATATATATTTTTTTTTTGTCGGTACAATGGAATACCATTATATTTTGCTGTTTGATGCTATCGTTTCCTGAAAGCTTCTTACACTCTTGGTTCTTTTATTTATTTATTTAATTATTTATTTATTTATTAATTTATTTTTTCTTCTTTCTGTTTTTCAAAATGTTTTTGCTAAATTTGCATACTTTGCCAGTCCAAAGTACACTGATTTAAGTTGCCATAGTTTACATTTTTCCCTCTTTCCAAACAAACAGTCCTGAGTCCCTGTGGTCGCACTAAAGGTGTGAATCTTGTGATCCCTTTTAATTTAACATGTTTAGTTATAGTTTGCATTACTATGCCATGTTTTATTTTTCATTTGTGTGTGATTATGGTCTTCAAATGTACCGAGTTAATCAGAGACAATGGGACTCTTTGTACATGTCATCTACATGTATATGCACTATTTTGTGTCATTTGCGGTCCCATTCCATCGTAGCTTTCAACAGTCCTTTTTTACTGGCTATGTTTAAAACCTTTGTCCTTTTATTTTATGTAGTGTTAGCCCCGTGTTTATTTAAACAAATGTTGCTTTATCCGACACCCATTCTCTCTGGAGTGATAGCTATTGTACAGTTGTTTTTCATTGCAATTTATTTTTATGATGATTTCTACCATGGATCACAATGATATTAAGTTCAAAGTTGTTTCGCTAAACGTTCGTGGAATTCATACTTTTGTAGAAAGGAAGGCAATTTTTAATTGTTTCAAATAGAATGTTTCATAGCCACAAAGGATAACAAACTTCAGATCCATTATAACAAATGGAAACCCCTCCTTCAACTGATAGGACAATAGCTGAACTATTTATTATTTATTTCAATACGCTATGCCTCCCTTTTTTGTTTTTTTTTTGTTTTTTCTCTCTTTTATTCTTGTAGTGTAATGTAGGATTTTTCTTTGGGCAATAGAGTAGTGTAATATATATTTATACATGTAGAATCTGTGATGTAGTTTGTGTACTTGTAAAAATTGTACAAACCCAAAAACAAATAAAATACACACAAAAAAATGATGAATACCGTAACAAAATACCTGTTCATTTATACTTGTTGTTTTTCACAACCATGTTCTTCTTTGTGTTATACACATGCAACTAACAACTTAAAAACCCAATTGAAAGTAAAAGGATGTTGTTGATGCATCCTTTAAGTTGTTCTGTTAATGGACCTTTTTGGTGATACGGTGGCCATTTTAAATCCTATTTCAAATAGCTATGATGGGATACTCATGGGGGCAAATACATACTAATGCCCATTGCTACTTGTAATAATGGAATTGGCATCCTTCTGATCTAAGCCATTTTAAAACGTAAACAAGTAGTCTGTGTGAAAAGAAAGATTCTGTCTACAATGTTCAAATATCTCTTTTTACATTCTGCAAATTAGCCAAGCGATGACGTGATTATACTCAAACAAATTTTGATCAAATATGGTGAAAAAGTGTATCTGGGCCAATTTGTATCAGGAATGTTTTATTTTTGGCAGTAAGATTCTACTAGATGTGCTTCACAATATGGGCTTAACTGTTAACACAAATATGATAGGCCAAGTTTCTGGCCTATTTTAAATGTTTTTTGAGCTGAAAATCACTGAAATTGTAATCAGGTTGGAGGAGACTGGAAAAGAGTGAGTTGCCATGGGAATAGAATTTTTTATAGATCTACAATGGGCGACAAAAGTGTTGAGACACGTGACAGTAAAATTCAATTTTTGAGTGTCTTGGAAACATTTTCCCCCCCCTTCCCCCCAAACAATGTTGATTTTTCTATTTTTTAGACTGCTCAGGCCACAACGCATACACAACATTGAATTGGGGGGCCGGGGGTATCAGAGAATTAACGCTAGATGCATATAAAATAGAATAAGTGTTTCAATATTGAAAAGCGTCATTTTCTAAGAGTGTCTTACCTACTTTTGTCGCCCACTGTAGGTTTGTTTCCGGTAGAACTATTAGCCTGCCAGGTTTCAATGGTCTCTGCTGCAAACTGACCGAGATTAAACAAATTAATTGCTATTTACAAGTAAAAAAAAAAAACACTGAACTTTTTCTACACTAGGTCATCTTCAGGGTAACTAAAGACTAATTGCATATTTAATATACAGTTGAACCTGTACATAACAGGCCACCCTCGGGACTTGAGGAGCTGGCCGCTTAGTACAGGTGGCCGTTTAATACAGGATCACTAAAAATACTCACTGGGCTTGGTCTAATGTCAATTTTAATGGCATATCATACAATAACACTTCATGCAAGAAAACAATAGGACAATCAAGACTCTTTCAAGCGATCAATACTTTAAACAAGGTTCAGTGCCAACTTGTAAGTTAACAGTATAATATACATAACATTGTGTAAAAGCACTGTGCAATGAATTGTACTCTACTCTTCTACAGTATACAGTACTGTATTTCTACAACTTACAGTTCACAACAATATCTCATTCTGTCATTTCATAGTTGTTACATTCAATTTCATAGTTGTTACGTTCAGGGTGGCTGCTAAATACAGTTAAAATAACAAAGAAAGACAAATGTAGGACTCCTATAGGGTGGCCTTGCCTGCTAATAGAGGTGGCTGCCTAATAGAGGTAACAAATACAGCGTTTGTATGAAGGAAAAATAGGGACTTTGAAAACTGGCCACTTAATAGAGGGTGGCCGCTCAATATAGGGCCGTTATATACAGGTTCGACTGTATAATTTTGCAGTGTAGCAATGGACCCCTCTTCAAGTGCCTTCTCTGCAATTTCACTAAAAACACAGTGTTCAGCTTCAATGGCCACTGCTACAAACAAATCGATGGATGTGGTATGGGGAATCCTTTATCTTCTGTCCTCGCAAATATCTTTAAGGCTAAATTGGAGTCAGATGTTGGAAGTCAGAAATTCCCAGAAAATGGAAAAGAAAGTGCATCACTGGCCACCTCCACAGAGCCAAATGTATCTCTTCTGATTTTAACAACGAAATCAAAACAATTGAAAAAAAACTTTTCCAAATGCTGGACACTCTAAGCGCTTTATTTCCCAAACAGTAAACAGTTTCCTGAATGATACTAACAGCTGTAGTGACTCTGAGCCTGCCCACCATCTATGTTTGAATCCTCTGCATTCTCTTAGCTGGCGCATACTTTGCACGGCTCAATCTACTACAAAGCGTAGAATCCTCAAAGGGCTAGTGATCCTACAATGGAAACCATCTTTAAGCAGACAGGTCCACTGCTAAATTGTGGAACTGTTCCCATTGGGAATTGCGTAACTGATATATTACAGTCAAACTCAGAAAACCTAAATATGTCTAGAATGTTTGTTGTGTTATGATCAATCATGAGTGAGACCTTCAACCACAGAAACCACAGAAAACGGACAAGTTTTCATCGGTCACGGAACAAACTTGTTTTGTTTCAAATGGGTCTCAAAGCAAATCCTCTATTTTGGTTGTACAAGAAATTGAATAATTGCTGTTACTGACATAAAACACTAGTGAAGAGGGTTCGGGATATTTTTGGCGTGAAAAAAACTATTTTCACAAACCAATGCAATCTGCTGGGCCAACATGACTGGCTGCCGTTGAATCACTTAAACAATCCAAATCAGTGCTTTCGTTATTTCATTTCATTATTTTTATAACAACTAAAAGCAATGAGTACTTTTGGTGAAAATGAAGTTTTCCATGATATTTTTGTTATACGTTAATCAAGTGCAAGTGTACCCGGGAAGGAACTGTGGAAAATGGAGGTGTTTGCTGTTAGCCACAACTGATTCCAAAATTAGCAAACACTTGAATTTATTGTTGTCAATCTTTCCAGGGTCTTCAGATCACCAAATCTATATAGGGCACAAGGGATTGTAATTGTTTGCTTAAATAAATTGAGTCATTAGTTTAAACAAAGATGATACCAAGGTTAGCAAAACCACCAAAATTGTAAATGTTGATTGTCCCTAAAGTACTTCTAGCCGTGTCAAATTAATTCTTGCTTCACTTAAGTAATGGTACGCGTCGACGGGATTCTGTTTTCCAAAATTACTCAAACTAAGCGCTGGATGTGGTTCTCAATACAAAAGAAGAGCAATTATTTAGACTTTCAATAAATATAAAGATGGTGGGTGTATCTTGGAAGAAAGTGGAAACCAAAACAAAATTTATAGTTCAGCGACCAATAGAATACATCCATTTTCACTAGTTTTTTGTGTTTGAAGATCTCACAGAAAACATTTCAGACATATTTTAGGTGTTCATGGTTTTCTGACTTTGACTGTAAATATGCAATTAGCGGACCTGAAGATGACCTAGTATTAAAAACGTTCGGTGTTTTTTAACCTTTTTAGCCTTGTAAATAGAAATTATTAATTATTATTTTTTAAAATCAAAGCAAATATTATGGACATTTAAAAAATTGACATCAGTTTTTCATGCATCTGTCCTGCTATTGATCCTGAATTTTCATAGCATTGTCAAAGTAGCTGTTGATCCACGAGGCTATAGCCGAGCAGATCCACAGACTACTTTGACAATGTTGTGATGAAATTCATTGTCAATAGAAGGACAGACACATGAAAAACTGACGGCAAGTTGTTTTTTGCAATAGCAAATTGTTAATTTGTCTGCTCTCATTTGTTGGGTCATAAATTCATGTGTCTGTCCACTTATTGACAATGAAAATTAGCCAATGAATATCCAAGAATTTCTGGAGTTATTGTAAAAACCTTTATTTATTGTCAATCCTCTAATTTGCATATTTGACATATTTTTTTGACATATCATTGGAACTAATGCAGATATTTGCAAATGGTAAACAGTGTTTTAAATCCTTTGTGGAATTCTTTGTGATAGACCTAAAAATGCAAAAGGCAACAAAAAAATACACAGGAAGATCTGAAAACAAACTTATTTTTATTTTATGAAAGAGGTTTTTGCTGTTAAGTAATATTGCATGAATGCCCAGGGGGAAATGACTCTATTGAACATGCATTCTTTGATTGTCAATCTCTCTTGAAATTATGTGACGAGTGTCTTCAATGGTTCAATAGTTTACACCAAATCAATGTCAGCCTAACCCCACTACATTGCTTTCTCAATTTACCAACACCAAACACCAATCTTTCTGATAACCAAACAAAGGATTTGCGTCTTCTTCTGTTATATGCAAAGCAATACCACTATCCTTGCAAAACAATGCAAAAGAAACAAGATACCTCTGAATTCATATCTAAATTTATTATCCAGCTTGAAATAGACAAATGACTCGACGTGACTATGTTGCCCTTTCCCCCAGCTATATACATTTTTACAAAGCTAGAGAGACATATTTTTTGTAATATTTACTACCATATACATTATTGACTATTTTTCATTAGAATATTATCAGTTGTAACAACCCTCTTTTCTGCACTACTTTTGTAATTTGTTGCAATATTGTAATATGTTTTTATCAATAAAATAAAATAAAATTTAAAAAAAAAAATGAATCCCAGGGGTGGGGGGATTCCCATATGAAAAGGTGGGGATACTGGTCAGAGAATTTGAATTAAACCACTGAAGGAGACCAATCTGGGCGTGGATCAAGCTTTATCTGAATCCTAAGAGATACCACTTAAAATGGAAAAGGCTTGATTACAAGCCACTGTTCAGGAAAGGAGCCTGTGCTAGTAGACTGGTGGAAATTGAGCCTAAATTCGAAATAAGAGTGAAAGAATGAAACACACGACTGCTCTCATGTGGCTTTGATAGCTCAGCTGGTAGAGCATTGCACCGGTAATGCAAATGTCGTGGGTTCAAATCCCGTTCAGAGCCTGAAATTTTTCAGGTAATTTTTCCAGTAGTATTATGGCTGCATTCGCATATTTCATTCTTTCATTATTTAATTGCTACTGTGGGACATCTATTATCATGGAAATAAGAGTGTTTTTTATCATTTTTTTCGAGTGCACCCCTAAGTGAGACAACAAGCATCCCTCGACTTTTTCATATGTGAGTGTCACCCACGGTTGTGGACATTAATGGGCTCATAGACCTTTCTGGCATTCCACTTCAGTGGATACGAGCAATAGTCCCAGAGGCGAGAGTGAGGTTTGGGTGGACATTTTCATACATTTGCTGTATTTTTGTCCAACCGGACCTCGACTCAGCGCCATTGTTTGTTGGAATGCGGGAAAGGTCTATGTGTCTATTATTCATCACGGTGTAAGAAAAAACAGATGAATTTTACTAGTTTGTCTCACGATGGAGTCACTTTGAGATGTTGATCGCGAACTGAAATTCCTGAGGCATGGATAGCTACAATCGAAAAGCACAACAGTCGGTCAGTTGCAATGCAGCCCTATGAGGGAACAGCATCACAAAGTTGGAATAATAATGAGGATCAAAATGCAACTACTCACACTATCGACTCACACCATCCTCAGTCAGTGAAGCATGGTATTGTGAGATGACTTTATAATCATGCTAAACACCTCATAACACAGCCTTCAGCTATCGCTGAAGAAAAGAAGCACTTCTCATCAGTACTTGTTTCATATGGATACCCTTCCTCGTTTGTACAGAAGCTCATGAAAACAACAAGAGCAACAGCTAACCAAGTACCCACACAGGAACTTAAAGGGGCTAGGTCACGCTATTTTAGGTAATTTTGTTTAATTTTGTTGATTATAAGCTCTAAACATCAAATTGGCAGAGCGAAAGTCTTTCGTTTGCAAAATCATGGCCACATAACAACTGAGAATGATTTTCCAGCTGTGTAAATGACATTTTGATATAAACTGATATATATTTGAAAAAAGGTGGGTTGATATTTTTCAAATTTACCCAAATGCAATACATTTTAATCCTCTCCAGTTTTGTCCATCCATGTCCCTTCTTGGCTTTCCTGTGTTTTGTTTGAGATCTTCTATAGTTTTGAGCTGTTTTTGTGATATTTTACTTAATTCTATGACCATTTGATCAGTGTTGAAATTGCCTAACATTGCATGACCGAGCCCCTTTAAATCAACTGCGGTTTTACCCTGTATCAGAGGTGTATCATGACAGAGACATACAGCTTGCTCGTCTGCAAACCTCTGCAATTTCAGAGCATGCCAACAAGTCGGGGTATTTACCCATTTGTGACTAAGTCAAGTTTATTGATCGTGACCCTCATTGGTACACATGAAGGGTCAAGGAAACTATCCATATAAGACTTCATCTAAATAACATCAATAGAAATAGTAGAACTGAAATTCCTGAAGCATGGATACCTTAACAATCAAAAAGCACAGCAGCTGGTCAGTTTCAATGTGAACCTATGAGGGAACTTGGAATAATGTTGAGGATCGAAATGCACCAATAGCAACAAACCAAGGTGCTACAAATAGTGACATGCAACAATTGACCTCATCGCTTGATGAAGACTAGCATTAAAGCAGTTGAAACGTTGCAATTAACATCTTTCAGTGACTCCATTGTGAGACAAATGAGTAAAATTCATCTGTCCTGTCTATTATGTTGTCTACAATAATATAATTCTATCTTGACTTTGAGTCTTGGGGGAAGAGGGCAAAAGAAATGTTCATCACTCAACCTGCAATAAATGCAATTTGTTTCATTCACCAAGCCTTGCAAATAAGTTAAAATTATTGGCCTATTTCAGTTTGGATTTGCAATTTTTTTTTCCAGATGGATTTAAAATGACTGTGGATGACTGTGTGCTAAAACCAGTGCAAAGACCTCCTAAGGGAGAGAGGGAAGTTATATTCTATGAAACAGTATTTGATGAGGCAGAAGAAAGAAATGAGATCTTACAGCTACGGAGATTTCTTCCCCATTACTATGGAGTGGTGGAACTAGGTATCCTAAACCCTAACTATCTGTAACCTCGCCACTGAGCAAAGTAATTGCAATTTCTCACTTCCCTTTTGGCTTTATGCATAGTAAATAAATTACCTACAGAACAAGAGTTAATAGGCCGTTTCTGAGTTGCCTTTTGCCTCTGTGTTAAAACAAGTCTTTGTGAGAAGTCATTCATATGAAAATGTGTTCCCTCTACAAGTTCTTTTTCATGCAAATCAAAATCATTTTCATACAAAAGATTTTGCAGGAGGATTCGTTTTGAAACAGAGGCACAAGGTAACTCGGAACTGTCCTATGATGGCTAATGATGTAATTTTATTATTATGAAAGACTTTAAGTGTAAATATACAATGTAGGTATTTAACTGTAATTAGTGGTGTACAGTCAAAGTTAGCCTGCGAATAGCACTTCAGTTAGCCTACTAATCAGCACAGATTTTAAAATGGTTCATGTTAATAGTAGTGCAACGGTAACTTAACACTTTCTCTTGGTTTACAGTGCATTGTATTTGTGTGTGACACATGGGGAGGGGAAGGGTGAGGGGTGGGGGAACTCCCAGAAAAATTGGGTGGGGGTGTGTGGCCCACTTCCCAAGATCCTTAGTACCCTATTTATGTCCAAAATCTGTGGTTTTCCCTCCCTATTTATGACCTGACCAAAAATTTGATACCCTATTTATGACCTGACCTTTAAATCAATACACTGTTTCAGACCTGCCTTGTCATATTAGTTCCCTAGTTCAGACCAATGTTAAATTGCTGTTAACATAATTTGTGAAGGGCTTTTGTTGACGGTTTTATCTATGATGATGAAAAAGTAGCTTCCTCTAAAAAACATACCTAATTCAAGATGAGGGTGCAAAAACCATACCCTGTTTATGACCAAAATGGCTAAAATCAATACCCTATTTATGACCAAAACAGTTGAAAAACCATACCCTATGGGGCCGCACACACCTATATAGCCCGTATAAGGGAGTACCCCCAGGTGACATACCTATATGCATTTATTGAAAATGCATTTGGTTATCAACCATCATGATTCCTCTCACTGAAAACATCACCAAGAACAAATTATATACATCACCAAGACGCTGTGTAAACAAAATACAAAATAACAATTTATTTCACTTGCAAGGAGTCTGGAAATTGCCTACCCCTCCCCTAACTAAACATAACTAAAATCTTGTTAAAAAAATGATGAACCTCTTGACTATTGATGTCAAGATTTACCATGATTCTGCTTAGCATTGTCTTCTCTTCTTGTTTATTAAACAATTTTTTTGAATGATGTCTATTGCACTGCCTTATAGCCAGTTATTAAGCAGTTGTTGTAAAATGTTTGCTAATTTAAGCTTCTTACATAGAAATAAGACATTAATCTTTAATGATGGGTTTCAGACATGACACGGTATTTAAAACTGGAGAATATTACAGGCAGGTTTAATGTGCCTTGCATTATGGATATCAAGATAGGTAAGGTGACATGGGATGATGATGTGGATGATAAATTCAAAGAAGAAAGAAGAAAGAAGTGGCCTCTTAAAGAGATAACAGGCTTCAGTATTCTTGGATTTATGGTATGTGCCTTCATATGTTACATACATGTACACTAAACACACAACCAGCCACAAAATTGGCCAATTCAATTTCTGAGCCGCCTGCTATTTGTAAAATAATATGTGTGTAAGTTATAAAGAGTATTTTAAGGAAAACAGACTCCAGGTTTTTTGGAACATGACAGAATCTTGACTGTGATCTTTGTCTCAGGAAAGTTAAGGCTGTGGTTAAAGAGGGGGCATGGGGTCAGGGTGTGGTGTACATTTTCAATTACACTAGTGCTGTAGGACCAGGGGCGGGCCAGAAGGCTCCTGAAATTTTCGTGCATGCATCATCCAACGAAAAATGACATCACATCTGGTTTGAACTGCACTTCGCAGCTTGTTTCACAAAGCAAGAAAATGGCGTTTCGATCATGCATGATTTCCCTCAAATTTGTAAACCATCAGTTTCATTTCATTTTATATTGAGGATGGAAAGATGTTGGACGCACATTACTTAGACTTTTTTAGTAAAAATTTCGGGAAAAGAGAAAAGTTTATTATTGTTTTAAAGGAAAATAATGGAGAGCCGTCTTTCATTGTATGGCGAACTTTACATGTCTGCAATACTGGTAATCCATGTATTTTTGAAGCAGAGTGGTTGGTGGCAGAATTAAAACTGGCAATATCCTCACTTACCTCAGTGTTTCTAAATTCATGTTTTTGGTTTTTTGTGGTCAGTCTATTAGTAATTACACTAGTGTCTTTACAATAGAAAAGATGTGATATTAATATCTAGCAAGTTACACTTTGGTATCATTCATACCAAAATTATAGTAATTTTCTGGTGCAATGTTTGCCTCTGATTTAATATGATTAAACTGCTGAAGTATATTTTTTAAAGCAATTTAATTCCATCAAAAGGGAATTGGTAATCTGAGAGCAATAATAAATTAGATCAACAAAGAGAAATCTACCACCATTGCTTTCATGGCCGATTGAAGACGAATCTAGGTCAGTACAAAATAAAAAAAATTGTATTGATTTGATCTGATTATGGAAATGTTGGGGGGTTGAAATGGGATCCTGGCTATGGGAGAGTAGGAATAGGGGCTAAGGGGGTGTGGGTGTGCTTGTGAATTTTAAGAACCCCTCTGAAAGTGAAAATGTACTGGAGGTTTGAAAAGTTTAAAGCAGAGGTAAAAATTTATATACATTATATCTTGTTTATTAAGGTGGTAAATGAGCAAATACCCACAAGAGAAATACAAACATGAGCAGCACTTTTAGTAATTTCTCTTCAGTTTTCTTCTGAATTTCTCTTGTTAAACTGTTAACATAACATGTTTACACTTGACTTTTGCTCTTAAACCCTTTTGTAGGGGCATTACTAACAAACACTTAACTACAGAGAAAGGTCATTACTAACAAATTAATATAGCTTTTTTTTTACATTTGTCTAGTTGTTGGTCTTTTTGTGACTGATGGAGGTCTCCAAAGTTCTCAATTGATTTTTAATTTTAGTGAATGTGTCACTTAGGGAGAGTCATTGAAATGATGACACAGTTTATGTTTGTCTTTTCTTAGGTGGTTACCTACTGCCACATGCACCCCACACTAGCCTGCAGTGCAGGCGTATTTTGGGTACCCGAAAGTGCACATTTTCATGTTTTCGTAATAGGCTGCCATCTTGGATTTGGTAACTGTGGAGGATTGGGGGGAGGAAATATTTGCTGAGGGAGTAGGCGTTAAGTGGAAAAAATAAGCAATGGGGAGTGGGAGGGGAAGTTCAAGTGCCCCACCCCCTACCCCCCACCCCACCTCTGCACCAGCCCTCAACCAGTCAAGCATACAATTACAATCCAAGATGGCACCATTGAAAACCCGACTTATTTAGCATTCGTTCCAAAATAATGCCTGCAGAGCTAGCTAACCCCACACAGGCATACAATGCCATGATTGAGATGATGCAACGTGCTTTTCCCATGTTTGACATACATGTAAGAGTATCAGTGGACCTGTCCAAATGCGATGTCTTTACTGATAATGGAAATTGCAATAAAGATACAAGTCAAATTGAAAAAACCTTTGAAAATGAGTTGCCAATATGACAGGGATTAAAAGATAATGAACTTGGTCTGCAAACAGAGCAAATGAGAGGGTTTGAAGAAATTAAAGTTGCATATTCATGCTTGACCTCAGGGGGGGGGGGTATTGGAACTTAGTGTTGCTGCCATTTAACACTCTTGAAACAAAAAAATAAATTTGATTACGACTGAGAAAAAATCATGACATGTCCAAATTACTGAATTGCCACTAAAACTATCCTCTTGCTTTTTTTTAAGGGGTTCACGTCCCGCCTGTAATGAAGTGTTTATCAATTAAGGGATTGCTTGGGGAAAACATATCTTGTTTAAGGTTCTTACCAATCGTAACATATTTTATGGCATCAGTTTGAGTCCTAAGCAAAAACATGAATTTGCGTCAGTGTCAATCAGCAAGAAAGTTCCGCAAAGCGCGTTATGTGTATGGGTCTATTCTTGAAGTGATACGATCTACAGCTCTCAAGTACTCTCAAGTGCTTGGCAATGGTAAATTTGATAAATGCGCTTCTGTTAATTAGATTCCCTCACGTCTAGAAAACTTTCATTGCACTTTTCTCTTAGTGTAATGCCTACCTAAGAGAATAGGATATTTGAATTGAGTGCAACTTACCTAGAATTCATTATTTCCACTCAAACGATGACTCCTGTGGAATTCAGCGACGAAGAAATGACGACATTTCGTGAAAACACGCCATCAAAACAGCATATTTCTGAAGAAAAAATTGCCCTGTTTTTCAAACAAACTGATATGATGAGGAAGAAGACAAAATTTTGTTTATCGTGGCCAAATAAGGCATTAAAAATATCCAGCTGATTGCAAAATATTGCCATTTTACTTACTGAGAGAACGATTATGCCTTATTCAAATTTGATTTTGCTGCTCAGACCACTTTTTTACCAGATGTGACGTCATTTTTGGTTGGATGATCTAGATACACAAAAAGTGACAGGTGTCGCAGAGTGCTCTCCCCCGCCCCTGTGTAGGACAAAAATTCAAAAAAGTCTGTATTTCTTTTTTGTATTCTTGGTGTTATGACCTTTTCCAAAATTGATTTGTTTTAGGAATTATCTCCAAAGAATGCATAAAATGGCATTTCAGAGCTTCTCATTTTCAAAATTTTCTGGGAGAGCATGTCCCCAGACCTTGCCAGAGGTTTCTCCCTTTGGCACTCAAGTCAGTGTCAGTTGTCTGCTTCATGAAACAAGCCCTCTACTCCCTAAATTAATGGGAACCCTGATTCATTATGATCGTTTTGAAATAATAATTGGCAAATTATGTGACCAGGCAGCTCATTGATAGCTCTCAGTAATATTCAAGCTGTAAGATGTAAGTTCTAAAATGTTTAAGTGTAAAATTAATAATTTGTTCATTTGTCAAAAGATAAGTTAGCAAACAACAGAAAGACAATCTTTTTGTGCCCACTCAGTTAGTATTTACATTTCAAATTAAACAAAATATGGCAAAAATAATGATAATTAATAGGTAAATCTGAGGCAAAAAAGCAAAGAAGACGTTTCCCTTCATCTGAGGTTAAACCAATGGAGTGAGGAAAGGGCACCATTTTTGAAGCTCTGCATTTTCTTGAGTTATTGATCAGAAGCAGCAGGTGATTGATGTAAGCTTTCCATGTTATAGAGCCTCACAAAAAATCCCTCAAGGCCAACTGGCTATTCTTAGTGGCAATTGGCCCGCATAGTTGGCGGTTTTGATGGGTTTTGCTGGTGGGCTTTAGTAGCGTGGTATGAGTGGTAAGAATTGTGTCAGGTATGCCATGAAACCTCACTGAAAAACCCTAGGGATGCATAGATCAGATCTTCGCTCTGAGGAACATCATTAAGCAGTACATCGTGTATAACATCTCTTTGTACATCAATTCCATCAACTTCCTGGAAGCCTTTGACAGTGTGTACCACAACAGCCTGTCGAAGGTCTGCAATCATATGGAGTCCCTCTAAACATGGTCACACATATGGGGTTCTACCAGCAGTTCGAGTGCAGTGTCATTGTGGATGGAAATTTGTCAGATTGGTTCTCTGTGGATTCTCATGTGACAGGGATTAGTCATCTCTCCTATCCTCTTTCTGGCTGCCATTGATTGGATCATGCATAGGACAATGGCTGACAGACCCAGAGGCGTACAGTGGACATTATTTCCCCAACTTGAAGACCTTGACTTTGCCGATGACCTTGCTGCTCTCTCCACAACACATTGCCTCTTACAGGAAAAGACCAACAAATTCAGCAGGTTTGCCAGGCAGGCAGGCTTGACCATCAACATCTACAAGACCCAGGTTGTGTGCATCAATGCCATTCCAGATGTACCAATTACAGCAGGTGGTAAACCACTTCACTTGGTGAAGGAATTCACCTACACGGGAAGTCTTGTCGCAAAGGACAATGCAGCACAGAAGGACATCAAGGCAAGGCTTGGGAAAACTTGAAGTGCATTTTGCAGCATTCCAGCCTGCGTGGAAGTCAAGGCAGTGCAGCCTTAGGATGAAGCTTAGACTATACAACAGTATGGTCAAGCCAGTTGGGCTGTATGGCTCCGAGTGCTGGCGAGTGGTAAAAGGCAATATGGACAAGATAAGTGCCTTTCACAACGGATGTCTCAGGAGAATATGTCGCATCTTCTGGCCTAACAAGTTCACAAATGACGATTCAATGCTACCAGATGGCTTGGGCATGTCCTTAGTATGGACCAGGACTGCATCCCCAAGACTGCCCTCAGATGGACACCACCTGGAAGAAGGAAGCAAGAGCAGCCCATGACAACTTGGAGACATAGTGTGATGGCCAAGCTAAAAGAGATGGGCTTGACATGGGGTGCAACACAACATTCTGCAAAGGACCTGTGTCTTTGGAGGCAGACCGTTGATGCTTTATGTCCCACCCAGGATGAAGAGGACTAAGCAAGAGACCCCTGGTAAAAATCTTTCGATGATCTTGAAGGATCTCTTAATTTCATGAATAAGCAAATAAATAAATAAATAAATAAATAAGTAAATAAATAAATAAAT
>Ga0126338_10000216_pt1 | contig 26642 bp, 3 predicted proteins | sample OrbCmetagenome_2_FD_92529 | JGI IMG/M metagenome (GOLD analysis project Ga0126338, IMG submission 92529) | Coral microbial communities from Petempiche,Puerto Morelos, Mexico - Orbicella C C metagenome | ecosystem: Host-associated > Invertebrates > Cnidaria > Coral | place: Petempiche,Puerto... | reverse complement strand
TTGCTCTTGCTCTTGCTCTTGCTCTTGTTGTTGTTCAAGCGATTCAGATTGAGGTTGTGGTAGCATGGAAACCTGCTGGACACCTTGTTCGTTTTCTTCTTGGTTTTCACCCGTCAGGAATTGAGTATTTTGAATAGGATTGCCTTGAATTGTATTTGATCCTTCGTTAAATGGAACCGTAAACTGCCTTTTTACTGTAGTTCTAATCTTTTTCTTAGACGTAGTGCCTGAAATATCATGTTTCTTTCTGGCTACATCGACCTTAACAGATACGCGAGGTCTTTGGTCTCCGAGCAGAGTACCTGTGTTGGCGACAGTTTCTGGTTCATTCACATCGGGCTCATAGTCTTCAGGTTCTTGCTCAAGTTGGTGAAGTTGCGGCATGCTGCGTTTCAAAGAATTAGTTTTGATAGTGCCAGCTTTCCGTTTATCATTTGATCTTTTAGATGCTTCCACTTGAACGGAAACATGTGGGCGTTCATAATCAATCTGGCTTACACCTGCCTGAGAGGGCACTGCATCTGAAGGTAGTTCTTGTGCCTGTTGCTGTTGAAGTGTTGCAGGATTTGAATTAATAGTTGCCGTTGATAACTGATCTAGTTGAGGTTCCTCTTGAACGTGGATAGGAGACTGTGAGAAACTACCTTGTGCTGGTTCATCGGATTGTAGTGGTTCTTGATCGTTGATCGTTGCAATGGGTTCCTGAGCCTGTTCGAAAGGCTGTGCAGGAGGTGCCTGTACACCGAATACTTGACGTTTACTGATCAAATCATGCGAGCCTTCTTCATCCGAGCGCTTAGACGCCTCAACATTGACAGAAACGCGGGGAGTGTGCACTGAGCTAGGCAAATATTCAAGGGCCTGACCTTGATTGATTGCCGGGAAAGGTAACCCTTCATGCGGTAGTTCCGACAGGCCGTAAATTTGTCTCCTTTCCTTTTTGATCGGTTCGTTTTGGCTCATTAGTTTATTCTTCTTTTTGGCAGTTTCTACGTGGACTGACACACGGGGTCGCTCATTTTTTGAAGGGACCTGTGAAAGTAGAGGTGGACTGACAACTGGAAGGTGAATCATGTGCGGAAGCTGTTCCATTCCATATACTTGTCTTTTTGATTTCGAGTTCTCCTTTGTTTCAAGTTTTTCAACAAAGCTGGGCAACCTCCGCTTTACGCTTGTAGACGATAAAGGTCCGTGACGTTTTCTTCCTGGGAATGCAGACTTTCTCTTGCTTACATCCACATTTACTGAAACTCGGGGTCTTTGATTGACAGCTGGTTGAAGAGCCAATGGATACGGCTGAACGGCTAACGGTGATTGCGGTACTGCGTAGAATTGGCGTTTCTTTGCATTTTCCTTTTGTTTCATTTCTGAGGATTGGCCGAGTTTGCTTCTTAGACCAGTCTGCCTCTTGTCACCCATTTTTGGAATTTTGTATTTTCTTTGTCGCTGTAGCTCTTCTAATAACATGCCATTAGCCTTGATTCTATGATTTACAGGTAAGGTGTTGAACGCTGGCATCAAAATGCCATTCTGCTTGAAAGTCTGCGGGAGAACTTGCATAGCTGGAAATCGTGTTAACAGTGAGATGCTTTGGCGCTTGTTGTGGTCTTTTTCCACCGCTGATTTTTTTGTAGTTTGCACGTTGATAGATACACGGGGATTGTTGTTGCTTGGCATCGGGGCAGCTCCGTTGTAAGGAATAGGAATTCCATAGGCGGGGATTAAACCTTGTGTTGAAGCGACAAACTGTCGTTTATGGAGTGTGTTTTTTACCTTTTTAGAATGTTTCTTTGGCACCGTTGATTTTGCCGCGACATTGACATTAATGGTAGTATGTTTTGGTTGTTCCTCTTCAGTTTGTATTGCTTGCTGGGGAACTGATTGCTCAGACACTGGGAGAACTGAAGCTCCCGGAAGGCCACTAGAGATCATACCTTGAAAAGGAACTGCAACTTGTGGTTGGAAAGGTGCCTGCAAAGGTGCCTGCATAGGTGCCTGCAAGGGTGCCTGCAAAGGTGCCTGCAAAGGTTGTTGTATTGGTGCTCGCAATGGTACATTACCTCCACGAAAAGCAAGTTGCTGTGCTTGAGCCGGTATCATCATTGGTTGGCCTTGAGATGGTGATATTTGCTGAACTGAATTTTGTTGTAGCTCCTGCCTTTGACCAACCATTTCCGGATACTGTTGCTGCTGGGCAGCCTCGTTCTGACCTTGGAGCTGCTCGTTATCGTTTGACGCAGCTCCCACCTCACGTGGTGCTTCTTCGCTTGTAGCAACAAATTGATTCTCTGGTGCATTTGAAAAATCGGGGTTAACTTGGTTTTGGTTAATTTCCTGACCATTCTCTCCACCTCCTATAAGTTCGTCCCTTTTATCACCAGTTTTATGCTCCTCAAGATGCTTAGTATAACCTACTTTTGGAGACCTCCTTTCTTTTGTCATTGAAGGTATCCCATTCTTCTTTGCTGTCTCTACGTTAATGTTGATTCGAGGAGAGTTCCGATGGAAAGGGAACCCTTGTACACCATAATTTAAAGCTGTGGGCAAGGTATAGTGACTTGTTAGTGCTGAATGCGGTAAGTAATTATATATTTGTCGTTTGAAAATACGTGGTCGGGAAAGAACATCTTGCTTGTTCTCCATTTTAGTGGCTTTGGGTATATGTGATTTTGATGCTTGTACGTCTACGTGGACTTTAGGTTTGTGATCGCTGTGATAAAGAGGATATCCAAGGAAGTTACGATAAAGTGCACTTAAGTAAGACGCCCATGGGTTAAGCGTCGGTGACTCACTGCCATCGTCTTCTGGTAATGTGCTAAATAGGTTGTGGATGGGTTGTGTAGGGAGATGAAATAAGGGAAGCGCTTCAGGGTAACTTGCATCGTCGGGTTCAGTTTCCTGAGGACGTGGCAAAGGTGGAAAGAAAAAACGTGGCAGAGGTGAGTAAGGCGAGTACGGAAGAAAGTAATTCATTATCCTTGCTCCTTCTAATCCATGTAATCCCAGGGGAATGCCAGCAGAAATAGGTGGAACAACGGCTAAAAGCTGTCTCTTTGATTTTGATTCTTTTGATCGCTTTTCAAGTACGTGCTCCATGTCCGGTATAGTTGACCTTGCTGACTGTACGTTGATATTTACGTGGGGGCGGTGATGAAGTTGCGAAGCAAATGGCAAATAACGAAGTGGACCTGTAATGGTATGGAACGTTTGGTGGTATGGACTAAATAGGTTGTAAACAGATGAAGGTGCGGCAGCGTGTACAACTCCCAAATCTCCTAGACTCGGTGGCTGATATAGAACTCGGGGTAGTGGGGAAGGACCTTGCTGCTGATATATTGGGAAAATTTGTCTCTTTTCACGTTTCTTGAGTGGTATGGAGGATTTCGTGGTTTCAACGTGAACACGTACGTCTGGTGAGTCCTCTTTCTGAGTCGTTGGCAAGTATTGCTGTAACGATAACGGAAAAGACGATCTTGCAATTCCGGCTCCCGCTAGCTCTTGAATGTCACGTAAACTGGATGCAAAACCAGGCAAATGTTCTATTCTAATGCCATTTGAATGTGGTAGCACTTCAGGTTCTGCTAAAACTTGATTCTGGAAAGCAGGTGCATCAAGTGCGTTGTAAACTGAGGGTAAAGAATTGTGGTAAGCATTTTCAGTAGATTCTGGCACAATTATTTGCCTCTTGGTAATTTCATAACTTGATTCGTCCGAACGCTTGGCAACTTCACTTTGACGATTTGAGGTCTTTCCTGGTATCGTAGATAGCTTTTCTTTCTGCTCAATTGATTTATGTAAATCTTCAATGTCGTTTATTGGCGACACAGGTCCATAGAGTGAATGAGAACCCATAAGCTGTCTTTTGCTTAGTGTGTGGTGTTGAACGGTAGATCGCAAAGTTTTTTTCTGTGTTTGATCAGTGATGGTGGTTTCAGTGTTTTCTTTGTTAGTTGTGGGAGTTTTTGAGATTGTTGATTTCGCTATTTGAGCTGTGAATGTTTTCTGTAAGGATCTGTGTTGGGCAGAATGTTCTATTTGTGATCGATGAAAGTGGTGAAAATCAAGTTCATCGCCGTGTACTACATGGTTTGGAATTCCCACATAACTCATGCTATGTGTGACTGTTGAACCTTGTGGCAAGAATCGGGCAGCAGGGCGAAGAATAAATGAGTCGTGTGAGTGTAAAATAGGTTGGTTAACTGTGGGAGGTGGCTGATGGAATACAATAGGAGGTTGATGATACACAACAGCCGGCCGATGAACAACGACGGGTGGTTGGTGATAGATTATCGGTGGACGATGGAGTACTATTGGAGCTCTGTGAACTACGATGTCTGGCCTATGATAAATTTCAGGTGGTGGGTGGTAAATGATGGGAGGACGGCTAACAACTATGTCATTTTTTCTTGTTGCTTTCTCATCTTTTTCTTCTTGAGGATGTAACATATTTCGTTTGGTGCTCTCTATTTTGTTTTTCTTCTCAGTCTTTTTGTTCTTTTTCCCTGACTTAGATTTATGCTTAAAGACATGTGATTTTCCAAATGCATGACCGTATCCGTAGTTCCACCCTCCATGAAAAATTGTTGGAGCTCCCACGTACGTGCCAGTATGTTGGATCTGACTTGTGTAAGGAACAAAGGTTGGGTGAGTCATGTAGCTTTCATGCGCATGAAATATTGGCTGGTGAACCATGGGGGATGGCTGATGAAACACCACGGGTGGTTGCTGATAGATAATTGGTGGTCGGTGAACCATAACCGAAGGTTGATGATATACTACAGAAGGCCGGTGAATTACTATGTCAGGTCGATGCATAATAATGTCTGGCTTATGATACACCTCTGGAGGTGGGTGATATATGAGCGTAGGCCTTCTCATTATTACAAGATTCTTTTTCCCTCCGTCGCCATTCCGATGCCTTTTCTTGTGAAGTCCGCTTTTCACAGGGTGATAATCTATACTAGCGTTTTTTCTGGACTCTGATGATCGTGGATGTCTCTCTCCTTTACGTACAGGATGGTGGGATCGTGTACTATTCTTTTGCTTGTCATGATTTTCTTGAGTCTTACTTGGGTCGTCAGGTTTTTCAACATGCTTCTGAACAATGGACTTGCTAAATGCTAAGGAGTATGGACCATGCATAAATCTCCGACTTGCAACATGAGTACGAGCAAAATAATTGGTCCCGTAAGATGGAGATGGGTGAACCCATGGACCTCTGTAGCCATTCCATCCACTTCCATGGGCTAATGAGTTGTCTGAAAAGCCGTAACCGTACCTCCATCCTCCTGCATAGTAATGCGGTGCTCCAACGTAGGTATGGGAGTGTCTGACATGAGAGGCATAGGGAACAAAATGGGGATGACTACGATACATATCATTGGCAGTGTACATTGGCTGGTGTACCATAGGTGCAGGTTGATGAAACACTACTGGAGGTGGATTATAGATGATTGGGGGACGATGGACAACCACTGATGGTTGGTGATACACTACCGATGGCTGATGAATTACGAAATCAGGACGGTGAACAATGATGTTTGGTCTGTCGTAGATTTCTGGAGGAGGATGGTAAACCAAAGTTGGACGTTGTATAACTACCATGTTCTTTTTATGGCCTTTTTTATGATGTTTTTTATCCTCCTTTTGTGGATGTATTGCCAAGGTTTTAATTTCTGCTTTTTCGCTTACGTCTTTGTTGTGTTCTCTTTTCTTAACTCCACCTTTTCCATGGATTTCAGGTTCTTTTGTGGCTCTTCTGGTTCTGTTGCTCGAATTTTCCTCCGAGTGGCTTGGAGTTGCGGTTTCTTGTTCTTTGCTAGTTTCAAACTTTCCTTTCTTTGATCCTTTTTCTACTTTAGATTTGCCAAACGCATGGCCCATAAAATGTCCAAAACCATGATGTAGCCCCCAGTGACCTGGGTAAAAATGCGGTGCCCCTACATAAGAACCAGCGTGCGTTAAATGCGAGAGGTACGGCACAAAGTGTGGGTGGGCAAAATAAGTCTCATGCGAGTGAAAGATTGGCTGGTGAACCATTGGAGAAGGCTGATGGAAAACCACTGGCGATTGATGATAAATTACCGGTGGCCTATGTACAACGACAGAGGGTTGATGAAAAACTACTGATGGCCTGTGAATAACAAGATCCGGTCTATGTACAATGATGTCTGGTTTGTGGTATATTTCTGGGGGTGGGTGGTAAATAAGTGGTGGACGATGCATCACTACTAAATTCTTCTTGTGCCCTTTAGTTGCATCTTTCTTGCTTTTAGACTTGTTATTAGTTGTAACTTCTTTTGTGCCCTGTAACGTTCTTCTGTTTCCTTCAGTTTCTGTTTCTTTTTCAGTTTTTGTCTTTCTTTCATGTTTCGAAGCTTTTTCAACCTTTGACTTTCCAAACGCATGATGAAAACCAGCACCATAACCATGCGCTCCCCATTCCCAGTCACCGGGATAAAAATGTGGTGCGCCCACGTAGCCCCCTGAGTGGTGCAAGTGTGATGTAAAGGGTGCAAACTGTGGATGTGCGAGGTACGTGTCGTGCGAATGAAAGATCGGCTGATGGACCATGGGCGAAGGCTGATGAAAGACAACTGGAGGCTGGTGGTAAATCACAGGAGGTCTATGAACTACAACCGAAGGCTGATGGAAAACTATTGAAGGCCTGTGAATGACGATATCAGGCCTATGCATAATAACATCTGGTTTATGATAAACTTCTGGTGGTGGATGATAGATGAGAGGAGGTCGACGCATTATTACAAGGTTCTTTTTGTTTCCCTTTGTTGCCGTCCTGGTTTCGTTTTTCAATCTCACTGCGTCCTCCAAGTCCTTCTCTTCTTTCTCTAAAGTTCTCCTGTTACCTTTGATATCGCCCTTGCCTTTTTTTAAGTGAATCGCGTGTTTCTTGTGAGACTTTTCTACCTTCGATTTACCAAAGGCGTGACCAAAACCATAGCCTGGTCCTCCCCATCCCCATCCGTTATGAAAGAAGTGAGGAGCGCCCACATAGTTTCCACCATCATAAACATTTGATGAGTAGGGTGTAAAGTATGGGTGAGCGAGATAAGTATCGTGTGCGTGCAGAACTGGCTGTCTCACCATAGGGGACGGCTGATGGAAGACAACGGGGGGTTGCTGATAGATTACTGGTGGCCTGTGAACGACCACGGATGGCTGGTGATAGACAACTGAAGGTCTGTGAATAACAATATCAGGCCTATGCATTATAACATCAGGTTTATGATACACCTCTGCTGGTGGATGATAGATTAGGGGCGGACGTTGAATAACGACTTGGTTTTTCTTTTTACTCTTTTCAGCTGACTTGGGTTTCGCTTCCTTGTCATTGTTTCCCTGGTCGTTTTTGGCTGCTCGTCTAACTTTATCTTTGTGCACTGATTTTAAGGTTACATGTTTTGAGGAATTAGAATTCTTGGTTGGTACCTTCGATTTGCCGTAGGCTGGTCCAAAAGAGTGCAACTGGTTCCAGCCGTAGTTCCAGCCACCTGGGTAATAGTGAGGACTTCCAACATAGGTAGATGTGTGTTGTATATGAGATGAATATGGTACTGGTACAGGATGACCGACGTAGGTATCGTGAGCATGCATAATTGGTTGATGAACCAATGGAGGAGGTTGATGGAATACAACTGGAGGCTGTCGATAAATAATAGGAGGTCTGTGAACAACAACGGAAGATTGATGATAGACAATTGAAGGGCGATGTATAACAATGTCCGGTCGATGAACAACAATGTTTGGCCTGTCGTATATCTCGGGTGGCGGATGGTAAATCATGGGTGGTCTAGCTATAATAACTTTGTTCTTTTTAAGACCTGTAGAAGTCTCTGAAGAGCGTTCATTGGCTTTCTTTTCGCCTACTGCATCACGTGTTGACCTCGTATGCGTTTTGTCTCCATTATGAGTTACCTTTTTACCCTTATTTTCATTTCCCTCGCTTAGCGTTTTGTTCTTGACCTTTTCGACAACCGATTTTCCAAAAACATGGCCCACATAACCTCCAAAATGCGGCTGGTGGAAAAAGTGCGGAGCTCCAACGTACGTTGCTGCGTGTTGGACCTGCGAGGTGTAGGGCACTGGAACGGGATGGGCAAGATAAGTATCATGCGCGTGCATAATTGGCTGGTGTATCATTGGCGGAGGCTGGTGAAATACAATCGGTGGCTGGCGATAAATTATTGGTGGCCTATGAACAACAACTGAAGGTTGATGATATACTACCGATGGTCTATGCACGACAATGTCTGGGCGGTGTACTATAACGTTTGGTCGATCATAGATCTCTGGTGGTGGGTGGTATATCATTGGTGGCCTGTGAACAACAACAAGGTTCTTTCGTTCCCCTTTTGTGGTGTTTGATTTTTCTCGAGCGACATTTGTCGCGCTTTTCTTATCATCATGTTGTCCAGCGCTGTGTTTATCTGACCTCGATATCTTTGAACTCGTCTTTGGTATTGTCGACCTTCCCATAGCATATCTCATTGGATTAAAAAAGTGGCCATGTGCCACATGATACACCGGTGTTGGGTGGTGAAGTACTATAGGAGGTCTGTGTATAATCACGGGAGGTCTGTGTACCACAAGAGGAGCTCGATGTATGAGGATAGGGGGACGACGGACCACCATGGGAGGCGGATGCATTACAACAGCGGGCTTGTCAAAGATGTCTGGTGGTGGATGATACACTATTGGTGGCTGATGAACTACAACGTCGACGTTCTGCTTTTTTGATCCTTTGTTGTCTGTCTTTGTTTCTGGTGTACCAGAGGTCTCTCGTTTCTCATCAAACTTTGCATTTTCATATTTACTTCCCTCTAAATGGGACACGCTCTTGGATTTCTGGAGGTCTTTCTCAGAATCAGTTCGCTCTATATGAGACTTTCCATAAGCTGGGCCTGCGACAACGGGCCCAAAATAATTCCCGGCAGGGTGTACATATGACGTGGAAGGAACCATAACGTGCTGAAGGTGAGGCGTTATAATCTCGTGGGAATGCATTACTGGCGAATGTATTATTGGCGGAGGATTGTGGAAGACAACAGGAGGTTGATGATAAATTATCGAAGGATGATGAACTATCGTCGGTGGTTGTTGAAACATTATCGCCGGCCTGTGATAAACCAGTGGAGGTAAGTGCATCAAAATATCTGGTTGACGATAAACTTGTGCTGGAGGATGATAAATAAGAGGAGGTCGGTGTATGATAACGACATGTTTACGATGCCCTCGATGAGCAAAAGAGCTGATTGGTCGGAGGTGATAGAAACGTTTACTTCCGCGATGGTGATGACCGTGCCGATGATGGTGATGGTGGTGATGGTAGTGATGGTGATGGAAGTGGCGCTTGCTCAATTGTCCTGATCTTCTTTTACGCGTCTTCTTGTCCTGTTTTAAAGTTGAATTTTTATTGTGCATTTCTTCATCTTTCTTTTTATTCTTCTTGAGTCTACCATTTTCTACCTGTGATCTTCCAATGGCAGGTCCATACGTAGAGTAGCCATTTGTTGGAGATACTGTGCGATAATTCGCTGCATAGCCGTATTGGGGTATCTGTGCGATAGGTGCATGTGCTGATAATCCCCATCCGTAATCATTATATCCAGGGTAGACATGAGGTGCTCCTACATACGTTGCAGTGTGCGCAACATTACTCACATGTGGGTGAAACACAGCATGTGCGACATATGTATCATGGGCATGGTATACCGGTTGTGTGACCATTGGTGATGGTTGATGGAATACAACTGGAGGCTGTTGATAAACCACCGGTGCTCTGTGAATTACCACCGACGGTTGGTGATAAACAATTGAAGGCCGATGTATCACAATGTCTGGTCTGTGAACTATGATATTTGGTCGGTCATAAATTTCGGGTGGCGGATGATAAATCATAGGAGGTCGTGCAACGATAACTTTATTCTTTCTCTCACCTTTGGTATACTTGCTCTTCTGCTCTGTTGGTTTATCATTCCTTTTTGCGCTTCTTTCGTTTTGGCCATCCCTTAAGTCACTAGAGCGCCTTTGATGTTTTCCATGCTTCGCGCTGTCGCCTTTAGCATGCTTCTCATTCTGTGGTTTCAAAACTTCAGTTCTTCTTGCCCAGTTGGGTGAGTTTAATGCAGAAAAGACGTGTCCCGTTGGACCGTGAGGGATGGAGCCAGGAAAATTAGTTACACCACCGTGTGGTAAGCCAACGTAATGACCAGCGTCGTTTACAACGGAACCCATATGAGAGGCAAACGCCATTGGATGAACAACAAAACTGTCGTGGGAGAACAGTAATGGTTGATTAACTGCTGGAGCAGGCTGATGAAATACAATTGGTGGTTGATGATAAACAACAGCTGGTCTATGAACAACAACAGGAGGTTGATGGTAGACAATTGGTGGTCTGTGAATAAGAATGGGAGCCCTGTGTACAACAATATCTGGTCTGTGGTATACCTCTGGTGGTGGATGGTAAATGATCGGAGGTCGGTTCACGACTACGTCTTTCTTCTTTTTATGGACATCTTTCCTCTTTCTTTGATGGTTAGCTTCCTTGGAGCCCATCTTTGACTTCTTGTCTGCAACAGAGCGTTTTGGCTTGTTAGAACTTTTGCCCTTGGAATCCTTGACAGTAGAGTCTTTTAACGATCTGTCAGAGTGTGACGTTTTCTTATTGTTGTGCTCAGTAGTGTTATCTTCTAGTCGTGCAACGGTAGATTTCCCAAAACCACAACCTGGACAATGCATATGAATCATGTGCATAGGATAGTGATGAATCAGATGGGAATGATGAACTATGATTTGAGGTCCTTTGTGTATAATTATTGGCGGCCGATGGAAGAGAATCGGGTGGTGGTGAATAATATATGGACGACGGTGGATGATTATAGGAGGCCGATGAAATACTAATGGTGGTCGATGAACTATAATAGGTGGTCTGTGTATAAGAACTGGTTGACGATGAATTATAATTGGGGGTCGATGCACTAAGATTGGTGGCCTGTGGAAGACGATGGGGTGGCGGTGAACTATTATGTCTGGCCTGTGAACAACTATGGAAGGTCGGTGAATCATATGGCTTGGTGGATGATACAATATTGGTGGCCTGCGAATTATAAGTAGTGTCTTTTTGGTGCTATTGGTGTTTTTGTCTGCGTTTTCGTCAGGTGTGGAGAAGTTTTCAGTTTCTTCACTACTACGTTTATACATTTCATAAGGTTTCTCACCTTCAAATGGTGCCTGCGGATCTGCTAACGCTCTCTTTATCCTCGCACCCGCGCCCACTGGAGTCGTGACACTATTGGTGTGTGGTTTTATGTAAGGATTCCAGCCATCGTCAATGGATCGTTGAATTCTGGTTCCAGCCCCTACAGCTGCCTCTGAAATCTGATCGTACCCTTGAAGATTCAAGGGAAATTCACTGGAATATGCACTAGCCAGTTGGTGCCCGAACATTGGAATTAAGTTGGGAAGGCTTCTTTGAATTCTTGTACCCGCTCCAACAGTGTTCCTATTCTCTTCAAAATTCAACTGTTCATCTACCAAGGAATCACTCAAAGCTCGCACAATTCTCTTTCCTGCTCCAAGCTTGGGATTGCCAGTTCTGCGTTGCTGTGTATCATCTGCCGCTTGCGTTTCAGGATTCTTAGCTTGGTCGGTCGGCTCTTCCTCTTCAGTTTGGTTTTTGCTTTTAACACTGTCTATCTTGTTCCTTCGGGTGCTTGTTACAGGAACGTGTGATTTTCCGAACGCACCAGTACCTATACCGTGCATAAATATTTCCTCATGAGGCACACCTTTGTATGTAGCCACGTGGCGTACATGTGAAGCATAGGGAACGACCACAGGCTTTGTCACCCAGGTATCATGCGAGTGCAAGACTGGTTGGTGGACCATAGGTGGTGGCTGGTGGAAAACGATTGGTGGCTGATGGTAAACAATGGCTGGACGATGAACCACTACTGGTGGTTGATGATATATAATAGGAGCACGATAGAGCACTATTGGAGCACGGTGTACTACAATATCTGGTCGATGATAAATCTCGGGTGGTGGATGGTAGATGATTGGAGGCCTGTGTATAACAACAGAGTTCTTTTTGTTTGCTTTTTCTGTAACCTCTTTTGCCTTATGGTAAGTAACCTGATAGGGTGAGCCATGGTTCTTGTGTAGCTTTATTCCAGTTTCTGTTTTGTCTTTGCTTCTCGTAAGGGCAATATGCTTTCGCCTGGTATGGTGAGTCTTTTTATTGCTTTTCTCCTTTCCCGACTTTCTGTCTCTTTTCATGCTTTTAACAGTGGCCCTTGTGTCTCCTTTTTCTTCTTGAATATTTTCCTTTTGAGGCACCTTGGATTTTCCATAAGCCATGTAGTGAATACCACCATGTCCATGGAAATAAGCGTGTGGAATATGGTACAAATGCCCCGTATGGTGCATTCGGGATCCGTATAGTCTTAATACTGGTCTGCGCACATACGTGTCATGTGACCTAAAAACTGGTTGGTGTACGACCGGTGGAGGCTGGTGAAAAATGAGCGCTGGTTGATGGTACACAATCGCTGGTCGATGTACAATTACGGGTGGTTGGTGGTAGATTATTGGAGCACGATGGATAACAATAGGGGCGCGATGAACCACTATTTCTGGCCGGTGGTATATTTCAGGGGGCGGGTGATAAATAACTGGAGGACGTCGCACGATCACTGCATTTTTCTTGCCTCCTTTTTGACTCCCAGATTTTTTGGTTTTCAGTTTCGAGGCAATTCTGTGCTTTGTATCGTGCGCTGTAACTTTGCTTTTGTAAGTCGAATCTCTCTCTGGTTTTGTCGAGTTGTTCTCGCCAGTTATCTTATTTCTTTCGGATGCGTCTTCCTCGAGTGATTTAGAATGTTTTAAGATGTGTGACTTGTAAAACGAGTTCCCGTGTCCTCCAAAGTGATGCACAGTATAGGCATCTGGAACACCCACGTATGTGTGATGATGCAACACCCGAGAGGAATAAGGAATCACCATAGGGTGAGAAACCCAAGTGTCGTGAGACTTCAGGACTGGTTGATGAACCATGGGTGGCGGTTGATGAAATACCAAGGGTGGCTGGTGATACACTATAGCTGGGCGATGAACAACGACAGGTGGTTGGTGATAAAATATGGGTGCACGATGAATCATAATTGGGGGGCGATGAACAACAATGATAGGCCGATGATAAATTTCAGGAGGTGGGTGGTATATTATTGGCGGCCGACTGACAACAACAGTGTTCTTCTTCCCTGCTTTTTCACTGGATTCGTTCTTTGCTTTGTTATTATGGTCTTCAAAAGACGCTCGCTTAGACGCAGCTGCTGTTGAATTGCCGTTATTTGGTGTAGTTGAATTTTCTTTTGAAGGTGAGGTTTCTATCTTTGATCTTTTGCCTATTGGAGGTGCTCTTCCAAATAGAGGATTTCCGTAATTTGTAATGACATTTGGAACCCCAACGTAATGTCCGAAGTCGCGTACGACGGAGCCATGATGCGTGGCATAGAAAGAAGGATGGACAGTGAAAGAATCATGAGAATACAACAAGGGTTGACTTACAGCAGGCGGTGGTTGATGGAAAACAATTGGCGGCTGATGGTACACCACGGCTGGTCGATGAACAATTACTGGTGGTTGATGATAGATAATAGGTGGTCTGTGGATCACCAGAGGAGGACGGTGAACGACTATGTCTGGACGGTGGTAAATCTCTGGCGGAGGGTGATAGATTATAGGAGGACGGTTGACCACCACATCTTTTTTCTTCTTCTTTTGCGTTCCGTCCTTCGAATCCTCTGTCTCCTCTTTTTCAGTCTCCCGTTTGACTTTTGGATTCCAGTTGTGATATTCTGGGATTGTGTCTCTCTTATCAACATCCCCGAAATTCGTATTTCTGAAGGTTAACTTTTCTTTGGCACCGTCCGTTGACGAAATGAATTCGTACCCATCGTCGATTTCTCTTTTTGTCAACCCCTTAGGTTTCCACAAAGAGGTAAAATAAGCCATGTAATCGCTAAAACTGTCACGTTTTGATTTCTTTTTATGATCTTTTGAGTCTGTATTGTTCTTGACTTGGGTAGTATTGCCATGTGGCACTCCTCCTTTCCTGTAAGAGCAATGTGCTCCGTGACACCCCATTCCATAGTCACCAGAGTAAACATGAGATGGAATGCCATAGTACGTCTTTGCATGAGAAACCATGGATGCTGTGTGATACACCATCGGCTTTGTTACCCACGTGTCATGTGAGCGTAAGATTGGCTGATGGACTACTGGAGGTGGCTGGTGGAATACTATCGGTGGCTGATGGTAGATTATTGCAGGTCGATGAACGACAACAGGAGGTTGATGGTAAATTATAGGTGGTCGATGTAGCATTATGGGTGCACGATGAACGACTATGTCAGGACGGTGGTAAATTTCTGGTGGCGGGTGATAGATGATTGGTGGGCGATGCATTACAATTGCATTTTTCCGGTTTCCTTTTACGTCTTTTGCATGCTGTGTGTGTGGATGTGATACGCTATGCTTTCTTTTTATTTCTTCATCTTTTTTCTTTGTTTCTGATTTCCCAGAAGATTTAGCATTTCTGCGAAATTGATGTCGTTCTTGTGCCTTTGACGTAAACACGTTCAGTCTGTGATATCGCTTCAAAGTTTTCTCCCAGCTTTTAATATTCACTTTTCCTTTGTGCTTGCTTTCCGTACTATGCGTTTTCTTAAAGTTTACATTTGTGGAATTCCTTTTAGGATTCATCTTTTGGTCGTTTGTATGTTCTTTGGTTGCGTTTTTACTCTTCATATTTGAAAGAATTGCAGTTTTCTTGAAAGCCATCCGTGGAGCCTCGGGCATTGTGTTTGCGTTCCTCGTGCCTAGTGCTCTAGCTGTTCCAGGGATTTCCCCAAAATTTGCATTTCCTTCCATACGGCTATTGAATCCTGCTGGTAGGCCTTCCATTGCTCCCATTTGTCCAAGAGAATTAAGACCCATTGCACCCATGTTGGTCATGCGGTTCATGCCACTTATTCCATTAAATGCATTCAAGCTATTCATTTGACCTACTTCATTGAAGTTGTTTAGTCCGTTCATTCCGTTTAGTCCGTTCATTGCAAAGTTGGCTGCATTAACTCCTCCGAGTAGTCCAGGAGGTGGATTTCCAGCGATGTTAATAGGTGCAGGCATTGGAGTTATTATATTCTGCCGTTGGGTAAATGGCATTCCTCCCCCAATAGGTAGCTGTGGCATTGTTCCCTCTTCTGGTGTCATACCCATCTGTGGCGATTCCATACCGTTCATTATCGGAATGTTATTGTAAAACTGCCTTCTATACGGCCCATTCATGTGCCTGAAACGCCTTTTGTGACGTCTCCGTCCACGATATTTTGGGTAACTTTCCGGCTCTTCCATCCGCGACCGTTCGTATAAATCAGAGTCATGAAAATGGTGTCGATGACGGCGAGGGTACCAGTAGCGCATATGTCGGCGATAAAAGGGTGCTTCGTCGTAAAAGCTATCAAAACCACGTCTTTCAGGAAAAGAATGATATGGATGGAAAAAATGGTGGCCGTGAAAATGACCGTACGATCTTCGCATGCCAGGATACCAGTGGTGATGGGGATGATAGGGTGGATAATGATAATGGTGATACAAAGATCGCTCTTGTGCACCCGCCGACGCTGAGTGAGAACCCGGGCGTGAAACCACCTGCAAAGAAGCAGGTTTCGCTTTAACTTTCACTCCAGCAGAATTTGCGTTTATTTCTAAATCGGCAGACTTATCATCCACTTGAAAATGCCCCACCTCAGGTCCATTAGACGGCTTCGGTTCAGTGTCTCTTTCTGCGTACGAGTCAAGATCCGATGCTCCACGAGTTGTCACAATTTCTGAACCACTGTTTCCCAAGGCGTCTCGCACTGGTTCTACCGGTACGTTTTGCATTTGGGGCACGGTGTGTATTGCTGCGTTTTCTTGGGACGATGACTGCGTTTTAGCTGTTGAACTTGCTGCATTGCTTTCTGCAGGAGCTGCGGTGTTTTGATCTTTTGAAGGAGTTGTTGTGACTGGTGTTTCAACTTTGGCTGTTGTTATTTTTGCATCGACATTTACTTGTTTGTTGACATTGCTTGCTATTGTCGTCTGAGTTTCTTGCGGATTTGTTTTGATACCCGTGTTAGATTGGCTATCATCCAACTGTGGGGAAGCCCCAGGAAACCTTACTCCGTTCTTGTCACTAGGAACGTTTCCGAGCTTACCACTCTCCTGGACACTTCGAACTTGTGCATTTTCATCAACAGGTCTGCTTGATTCAGCCTTGTTTTCTCCTTCATTCCTACTAAGTTTGTTCACAGTAGCTTGATCGTTATTTAAAATTGCACTACTTGAATCAGCTTTATCTTCCGTTTTCAAATGATCAGATTCGTGCTGTTGAATTTGAACACCGTTCACATTTTCCTTTGTTGAAGAATCGTGTTCTTTCTCCTGTCCATCGTTTGATTCCTCTGATTTCAAATTGCTGCTTTTGGCGTTTTCTGCTGATTCTTGTACAGGTCGAGTAGTGGAGGTGTCGGTAGTTGTGTCATCAACAGCTTTCTTTTCCTCCTCAACTGAGACACCAATCGATTCGCTCTCAGGCTGATCCACTTTAGAGCGGACATTTTCTTCACCGTTCAAGCGCGGAAAAGTGTCTTTATCTAAACCAGAATCGGAAGTCAAAGGCTCTATGGGCGTTTCAATGCCTTGCCTTTTTCTAGGTTTCACACTTATCGTTTTCCCTTCACTATCGTTCGACGATTCGTCCTCGACTTCTGTCGGACTTCGCTTGTCTCTCTCTATATAGTGGCCATTTTTAAAGTTTACAAGTTCTGGCCAATCTCCTTCATTGAAGCCTCCTAGGTTACCTGCTGTATATGTACTTAGAATATTCTGTTTAGGGTACGGCTTGGCTTGTGTTGGCGATCGGTCAAAAAGAAGAAGAAGCGATATGAGAAGTACTAAAGTCGCCAGAATATTTGGCGGCGACCAGCCAAACATTATGTGGCTTTTTAGTACATTAAAACTTCCCCAAGGAAATGAGCGCGATCTCTCCAACCATTATTTTGTTATTACATCACAAGTAGTTTCTGTCGCCGGTTCCTGAACAGTAAAAAGATGACATAAGGGGCGCGGAATTTGGATTAAGTCGTCTTATCTCATGGAACCAGAAAGATCACCTGTTTGTCCCCAATCAAAAGCACACTGGGCGACAGGTTTTTTCGTTACGGCAATCAAAATTTCACACTATGAGTGGTACGTTCACTGTCTTAGGTGCATGAAATGCTGGTGACCCCTTAAGTTCAATGAACAATTTAAATGTCATAATTTTATACCGGAAAAAGCACAGTCCCAATAACCTTGTTTTTATTTCCACTTAAGGAAAAAACTTCAGCGGAAATGTGTATTTTACTTATCATGCTTTTACTAGAGTTTGTTATCAACAAAAATTAAAATTAAAATGTATCAAAAATTGGGCTGTTAAAAATAGCCCTGACTACAGGAACAGATTTAATTTAAAATTATATATAGAGTTGTTTGCCCAACATAATTTAGTTATAATACATTGCTTTGACAATCGGGAATTCAGTTAAACGAACTTTCATCGAGCAAAAACAATCAATATTGAGGTCACGTTGGAAGGAAGACAAAACAAAGCATTTGTATAACTTTCTCCTCAAGTGAAGCCCTTTGATGGCAAAAATTGAATATCTCCCAGGTCTTGGTTAAACATGTTGAAAGGCAATTTCGGGGCACAAGGACGTGTCAATATACACCACCCATGTTTCGTTTTGGTTCCTCTATTTAACCCTGTTCAGTTAGATAATTTACCAGACCATTAGCGGAAAATAATCTATAAAAGCCCAAGTCGCTAAGTCTGTGGCCAACAACAGCAATGCTAACAATCTAACAAGGTAAATTTAAAAAGGGTGTATTGTTTTTTCCCCTCCCTAAACGAAATTTGTTTCGGCTGATTTAGATTTTCGTTTGAAAAGGACACGCGAAGCAGGTGACCAGAAGTGTACGGTCTAATGTCCAGTAGCAAACTATAAGAGTAGCTCTAGAAAATGGCATTGTGTCTTCTTAATCATCCGATAAATACACAGTACCTTGCTAAAATATATTTGCCCGTAAGGGTAAAACTTGTCAATATTGTCACGACATGTTCATTTTCATCAAATTATTTGCCATGATTTTACTCAACTTATTGTTAGATAAACACTTGAAAATACCCTCGTGAGGTCTTTTAGACAACTGAGATAAAGTGCCTTCGATCAATTCACGTGCCCTTGAAAAATAACATATTTCCGAGACTGCCACTCATTTTACAATAATATAAAGCAGGGAAAGTCATAAACCATTTTGTGGCGATATATCAGTCATTCAGGGACTAGTAAACTGCCCCCTCCTCCTCCTAGTATTGCACGAAACTGTTTATTCTCCATTTTCATCACTCTGTTACGACTTTGTCATACGCAGAATGTTTTTCCCTCTGTCTGTATGTATGACACATGCTATTAAACTTAACCATAGCTTTTTACTTGCATTTCTGAAATCTCCAGTTGCTCGGCTTTATTGATGTCTTATTATTGATATTGATATCTGCTCATCGAATTCGATTAAAACGTCAATTCTCCCTAGTGGTTTCCGTACATTTCTCAAAATATTACCTGTGAGAATTTTCTGACGCATCTAGACACACGCTCCTCTCTATCTGACGATTTTCTCTATTCTCGTCACCTGTTCGTCTGACAGTATCTTGATCTTGTAAGGAGAAAATAGTTGTTGATCACTATTGCGAATTAATTAAGCTTAACCGAACCATTCGGAGGCTAAATATTGTTAATAGGTCGAGATAAACGTACCTTTCATTAATGTTCTTTGCACAAGTTGTTTGAGAACGTAAAGCATCTCCAGTTCTGAAAACGAATTTGTCCGCCGCTCCATCCCTGATGTCTTAACCGCTGGAAACGTTTTTAGCAGCCGAGCAAAATAGGGGAAATGCGAGCGTGTGGCGCGGCGCCTTTGAATAAAGGAAAACTAAGGGAAGGACAACGCGCGCCATGGTTCTCACGGTTGAGGAATAATCTCACCGCGCAAAAAACTTTTGATGGACAATGGACATATATTGCCTCCAGGGATTTCATTTAACGTGAATAAGCCAAGAAAGAAGAAATAACATGCTTAAATATTAGCCAGCTATGGCAAGAGGTTGTTCTTCTGGTTACACTTATCAGTAACTAGGAGTTCTTTGGTTCGATTTGTTTGTAAACATAACCGATTTTATACGTAAACAGACCAATATTTTCTCTTTCGGGCAGGCGGGTATACATGTTTATCATATGGACCGCCCACTAGTCTTTTTTTTCTGATCGGTACGGTAATTTATGATTATGGGAGAGTGCAACCCTTGTGTGCAATTTTAGACTTAAAGTAAAGTATTTGATAATCTCACTCGTCATTTTCTATTTCGCAACTACTGATTTTCGTTGAATTAACTAACGAATCGGTTGCAAACCAACCGTACGTTTATGTACACTTTCGATTAGTGTACATCACAAGCAGTCTAAACATAAACAGATACTAATTTCCTCGAAGTAAAACTATGAAGTATTGTTTGCAACAATGGTCTTTATCTTTATGGTGGGTTTTTCAAAATATCAGATCTTCTTATGTTCAGGTATCGCTGTGGTAAATTGTGTCCTTACCGAAAGTTTTAACCCGTTACAGAGTTGAGGTAGCTTTTATTCCTTTCGATAATGGAATGATAAAGCAGACAATTTATTTTTTGAGTTACACAATTTGGCCACACAGATGTACCTGTCGTTTAGTCCTTTTTCTCATTTTCCTTCCTACTACAAACAAACAAAATATTATAGAGTTCTGGATGAGCGTCGGAAGATACTTGTTTTGCAGGGGTAACAGTAGACTGGTATTCGTACCAGCAACATCCTTTCAACAGCAAAACTTTGCAAGCTTCAAAATTTGTCTGGATTTGTATTGTTCGTTAGTATAGGGTGTACATACAAGTGGGCCAAGTAACTTAAGGTACTTGTTAAAAACACCTTGATCTTGCGAGGGAGAGCTTCAGTTAATTTATAAATGGCACCAGTTTCCAACGCGCTTGGTTTCGCGGGTGGTCGTCCTGTTTAACAAGGTGTTGACTTAAATTTAATATATTTTAATTGCCGAAAGAGTTTAACTTGATTGACCTCTCAAGAGGGTCAACTAAATAACAAAGGAATCGGTGACCTTTTTCCATATAATTAAAATCGAATGCACAATTTGGCGGAATTAAAATTCCATCCAAGAAAGTAAAACAGGCAAAGAAAACATCCGCCAAAAATATCGGATACTCGCGTAAAAGCTGTGACAACGTTCGATAAATGTTTTTTGACCATAACCAAAAAGAAGTAAAGTAAAACGCCGTTAATAAGTTGAAACGTGAAGTCTTGTATAGAGACTGTTGTTTGTAACATTCTGAGGCTGAGATCGATAAATATTTCTACAGAATCCGTGTGAAAATTCTAATTGTTTGTTTTGCTTTGTGACATGATAATTGATTAAAGAAATTGTTCTTTGTCCACAAGTTAGACAAAATAATTGGTCTGAACATAAAACGCTTCAAAATACAATTTTAAAGCGATATACAAATGAGCAATTTATTGCAATCGTAGCGTGATGACTTTATTTTCTTTTAGATCAACAGTTCCTCTAGATTAGCGCAGTTGACCATTTGTAGGAGGTAACCAAATATGGTTGGGTACCAGCTGACTCTTCACGGGGCCAACACAGCCATAACAATTTGAACAAAGCAAAATCACCCACCCCTGTCTTCTCAAACAGGTGACCTGAATATTAATCAGTATGACCAATGATTTCTCTCTTAGAAATATCAAAGAAAGTAACTCGTTTTTAAAATAAAGCGCACATTTAATTTCATAAATAACTTGATAATCGCTATATAGACTCTTCGATCATTCAATTGAAGTTTTCTTACATTTTAAAATCAAAGGCAAAATGTTTTGTCTGTTAAATGTTTTATTTGCCACGTTATTTTAGATATTACAAAAGAATATTTAATAACTTACGTAAGTGTAGTTCTCTTATTTGCAAGATCAGTGTGGTTTCACCAAGGGCTTAGTTTGGTCTTTCGTGCCTCACGGAAGACTGTAGCCAAGATGGGACTGCATCGTTCTCTTTTATTAGTATTTCTAGTCATAGCAAGTCTTCTCGTTGTACACGGTAAACCGCTTGCTCAAGACCATGACGAAAAAGAGCGGTTAAAAAGAGAAGAACCTGAAGAAGACGCACCTGATTCTTCAGCTGAGGAACCAAAGGAAAAGGAAGAGGACAAACCAGCGGGAGATAAACAAAACGAGTCCGCAGAGGGAGACGAAGCAAAACAGGAACTGCAAAATGAGGAAAAACTGGAAGATACAAATTCTGTTAAACAAACCCCAGAAGAATCAACTTCAAGAGAGGCGGCAGATGAAGAGATCGAAAGCAGCAAAGATGAGAAACAAAAAGGTGCTAAAAGGTGGTTCCACCACGGCCAGTTTGGTGGATGGGGCTATCCCGGTTGGGGTGGACTTCATGGATTAGGATTTGGAGGTTTTTATCCCGGTGGATTCTCGCCTGGCTATGGTTTTGGTTTTGGTGCTGGATATGGAATCGGAGCAGGTCTTGGCTGGCCTGGCTATTGGTACAGGTCCACCATACCAAAAGGCAAAAAAAACCAAGCTTCTTCTAAAAAATTTGGGGTAGAACATCCTTGGGGTTATGGTCTTGGATATTATGGCGGTTTTGCTGGCCCTTGGGGCGGTTATTACGGTGTTGGACTCGGACCCTATGGTTATGGTTTGGGAGGTTGGCCAGGATTTGGATTTGCACCCAGCCCAGCATTGTTTCCCACATCCTTCTTCCGATCTGGTGTTCCTACAAAATCCAGTAAAAAGGGGGCAAACAGGAGGGAAAATGTAGCGAAGAGGTTTTACGGCTATGGTGGTTATGGCCACGTTGGTGTTCCCGCTGGTTTCGGATATCCAGGCTGGGCTAATTACGGACATCCTGGATACGGCTTCGGAGTTCCTGCCTTCGGTGGTTACAGCCCCTTCTTAGGTTATGGGCCTTTCGGTTCCTGCTTCTATAAGTCCAACATTCCTAAAGATGAGAAAGACAGCGGTAAAACAAAGCGCGACACAACAGGCAAAGCGGACAAAAAATGCTGTGGAGGTTGTGGTGGATTTGGAGGTTGTGGTGGATGTGGTGGGTGTGGTGGATGTGGTGGATGTGGGGGGTGTGGTGGATTTGGAGGTTGTGGTGGTTTTGGCGGCTGGGGTGGATTGGGAGGATGTGGTGGATTTGGAGGGATTGGGCATGGACTAGGGTATGGAGGGTTTGGCCACGGTGGGTGGGGATGGGGCGGATATGGTTTACCTTTATACGGTGGCTTGGGCTTTGGAGGCTTCGGAGGCTTCGGTGGATGGGGCCCAGGCTGTGGCTTCTACAGATCCAAAATTTCAGAAAAGGATAAAAAGCAGCAGCCCGAGACTAAACCAAAACGGGAAGCCGATGACGACAAGCCTGTAGAAGACAAAGGAGAAGAAGGACAAACAGCAGAAAGCGGAGAATCAAATGACGATAAAAAAGAAAAGAATGCTTGCGGTTGTGCACCACCATCAGACAACCCTGGCAATAACAAGGCTGGAAAAAGATACTGTTGTGGCGGCGCTGGATATCTTGGATTGCCTTTCTATGGAGGGTATGGAGGATATGGAGGATATGGAGGGTATGGCGGACTTGGATATGGAGGATACGGATTAGGATACGGCTATGGGTATCCTTTCTTCGGCGGGCTGGGATATGGCGCCTTAGGATATGGATTGGGCTACGGTCGTGGCTTCACTGGTTGTGGCCTACCCTGTGGAGGCGATGTTGAGGTAAGAAATGAAAGTAATGACAGTCTTTAGCAGAATTATGAGTCTCAATGTGCCATCCCTTCGTCGCATCCAACATTTACCTGCCTGTCATATAGCAGTGCTCAAATCATGCTGAATTTTAAGGTGGATTATTTCCTTTTACCATCTCATGTAAAACGTCATGAGGTAGTTTTCCAGTTGGACTAACGTCTTCTTAGTATCGCAAATATGTCCATTAGTGGTCCTTGATACTACATACATGCTTATTAGCCCCAAGAAAATGGAGTTTCCAGGGCTAAATGTACATGTTAAATTATGGCTTTCCTTGTTATATCGAATCTAAAGATGACTTACGAACCGGGATTACCTCACGGTGTTTCAGTGAAAAGACAGTGTTTGTACCGTAGAGATTGGCGATAAATGTCGAGTTTACTTAGTAACAAGTGAGAAAAGTAGTTGATTTAAGTTTTGACGCATTAGGATAACCACCAATAATCTCACTTTACGTAATTGAATTATGTCGTTTCTATCCTTGCGTTCACTACTTATTTAATTTGCGTTTTACGTTCTCCTGTGTCTGCAACCAATTATTTTCCATTGTTTCGGTCAAAGTGGCGTTTGAATTCCGGTTTTCATCAGCACATAAGCATATACATTAGCGGGAAACGCAGACGCAGTGGTGCGTTGTTCAATAAAATCTTTGTTGGGAAATGTTTATGTTCGTTTACGTTGTTTATGCTTGCATTATGCTCTAGTTAAAACCAGCCGGAACTGGTGACCCAAATTGTATCTGAAGAGTTGATAATGCGAGTGCGCAGTTCTCATTTTCTATAAGTCTTTATCATCAGTTATACATTCTTCTTGTGATAAATCTTCATTAAGTTAAGCTAAATCATTATCATGAACATATGGCAATGACGGTTTTATTTTCGACGAAGGGTGAGATGTCTTTTGACGTGATTCAGTGTGTTCCCTCGGCGTTGAGCTCTTATTTGGTGGTTACTTATTCTCATTTTAACAACATCAAGCGATTTTGGACTTCTGTAATTAGCATTTGCTCTTCGCTCGCAATAGAAATGTTCCAGGAATTTAATCGATATTTAAGCAGGAAGGCAGAAAATCAAAACAAAACAAAAATAACACTTAAAACGACAGTAAGTGACTTATCTATCAGTTAAAAATGAACGTATAGATATAAACACCAATGTAAAAGGCGCAAGCCAAATATTTCATTGTTTTGGCTATCACTGACATGAAATTTCAATATGAATAAAAGAAAACATTGAGTTTATTTGTTTTTCATTTAACAGTTATATCCCCTATTGTACTCTGTGCTGGTTGTAACTGGTGACTTCGGTGGTTAGCTAAATTGTGGTATATAGGCTATGACTTAAAGTTATTTACTTCGAGAAGTACAGAACAACTGTAAAAGACATGAGAATAAAATTACCATCTTTCACGCTATGAAAACGAATCGATAAAAAAGAGTTGCCTCTGGTTTTAAATCTCTTTTTGCAGTTTAATTTAGTTTATTTGATTTTCCTTGTTAATTTTTTTTGTCTATATATAAATTAAAATGTTTTTTGAGGCGTGTACTTTTGTTTTACCTCTTTTCAGAAAAAGACATACATTTCCCATTTTCTAATTTTATTCTTGTAACGCGGTTAGTCTTGGGAGGTGTTGGCCTCGTTGTTCCCGTTTCATACAACGCGTAGCGCACATATATAACCATTCCCGCTTTTTTAATTGTTTCCATTAAAATTCTTAAAAGAGCATCGTTGGAAAATGAGAGATATGCTGACATTATCTGTTTAGTGGTCATTCGCTATCTCCAGAAATACAAAATACGTTTGTTACTTACTTGTTCAACCATACCTCTTTTATCGCATTTTATCTTCGTTATATTTAACGCAGATTCTTATTACGCTTGCCTTTAAAGCTTACAGTAAAAATCCTAGAGGAACTTAGATTTTTCTAAGTCATTCTAAACAGGTTCTTGTATTTTGATCTATATATTTTCTTATTGAAAATTCAGGCTAATGAGTTTCTGAAAAAGGTTCTTGTTTTCCACTAGTGATTTTTAATTGCTGTGGACCAAAACATCTACTACAAGCTTGGGTGTGGCCTTTACTACAATATCTGTTATCAAAATTTACTTATCAGGACTAAATGCTTAAACACTGATACTGCATAATTATTTTCAATTTAGTATATATAAAACCACATTTTGATAATCATAATTTAGTTGATTATTCACATAAGAACCTGTTTTATTTTCTGTTAGGCTAAACAGGTTCTTATATTTTGGGGTATTTAAAAGCCAAACTAGAGGCTATAGGTTCTTAATCTCTTATACGCCGGTTTTTACTGTCCTCGTGTACCTTATTTCATTCCTAAGCAACATAACGGCTTTATTATGACGGGTTGTGTTTTTTGGTCTTGAAGGAAGTTATTGAAGTAGTACGTTTTCGCAAATAATTGGCTTATGGAAACAAACTGAAGGACATAGTATGTCAAACTCAGCTCGGCGCTCGTATTGCTAAAAGCTGTCGAAGATATGGTAAACTAACTCTCGACAAAAAGAAAATGTATTTTAACACAGCTTTATAAAACAGGCTCGATAAACTCGATAAACAGTAAACTCAACAGAACTTTATTCGGAGAACAAAGCACTGCTACACGGCCATGTTGTAAAACGAACAACACTAGAGCACACAGTCAAACTTAACGCTGATTGGCTGATCTAGACAATTGGCATATCATCACAACAGCCATGTCACGATATATTTTAAGACATACCGTTGATTCTGGCTCATCTTTACCTCTTGAGAACCAATCACATATGGACATCTAAGTCAGCGTGATCGCGGCACGTTTTAATGCTGCCATCAATGTAAACATAGCTGAAACATTTCCTGATCTACCTCGGAAATAACTCTAAAGCCTTTACATGTACATTCCTCGGGAAATTTCGGAAACGTTGGAAGTCCACGGCTAAACTTTGTAAGGACTAAGTTATTTAGGGAATGTGTGGAGAAGAAGTCAATTTTTTGCTGGTCCATTTGAAATAGTGTAACAGAAAACCTTGAACAACCCAGACGACGTTAAAAACAATTTATAAGAACATGACAGTTGGTTAAAGATAGAGCTTGCATTGCTTGTATCCCGTATAGCTCAATATAAGAACATTTGCTGATTGTTATTATCATTACCGTGCTATCAAAGGAAACTCTTTCTAACGTTACGTGATACCGTAACATCGAGTGTTTAAGCCTAGTTCACACTTGTGAGATAAGCATAACACTAGTGAAATAAGCACAAGCATAAGCACAAGAAAAAGAAACATGTTCCTTTTTTCTTGTGCTTGCGCTTATGCTTATTTCGCTTGTGTTATGCTTATCTCACAAGTGTGAACCAGGCGTTAGTATTAAGCGGACACCCGGCCTCAGCAAGTACCGAACACTCTTTCCAAATTTTCTATAACATGAACCCGTACTAAGCACACAACTCTATTGAGCGGATTCGCAATAGAGTTTAGTGGGTTTTCGCTCAATTACGGTGTTATTGTATTGGTGTGCAGACGTTTTAGTGCGGGCCTCGTCTATACTGCCACAATTACGGGCGTAACAATATTCCTCAGTATTATCTTCGCGCTTATTC
>Ga0126338_10000215_pt1 | contig 26670 bp, 16 predicted proteins | sample OrbCmetagenome_2_FD_92529 | JGI IMG/M metagenome (GOLD analysis project Ga0126338, IMG submission 92529) | Coral microbial communities from Petempiche,Puerto Morelos, Mexico - Orbicella C C metagenome | ecosystem: Host-associated > Invertebrates > Cnidaria > Coral | place: Petempiche,Puerto... | reverse complement strand
TTGAATTATAAGCCCGTAAAGCTGTAATTAAGGGTGTTTTTAGGAGGTCATACTGTTGCTATGGTAACCTGTTGTGTCATGAAAATGATGACAACGTGTTCACCAATGCTTGGGCAGTTTTTTTGATACCATGATTGTAGCATCAAGTGATAAAGAGTGGTTATAACGACCCATCCAGATATAAGTGCTGGAAACTGTTTTGAGCCACCTTAAGAACGACGTGATAGGGGGGTGGGGTGGGGGGCTTAGAAACGTGGAATTTCCGCCACTCCGTAATTTCCCTAGAAACTCATTGTACCTCCTTAGACTACACATTTTCAAGGCATATAAATATGATACAGTCGGATCTCTCATTAGCAGACACTCATGAGACCACAAAAAAAAAAACGCCACTTAGAAGTGTCCGCCTTATAGAGGTTAAGAATTAAATCGTGTTTATATATATGTGGTCGAGACCGTGCAGGACGAAGATTTCTGTAGGACTTAGTGTCTGCTCACATGAGGTGACTGCCTACTGGGGTGTCCGTTAGCGAAGGTTCGACTTTATTACAGAATGATATCTTTGTACGTAAATTTGCGTAGCTCTATACCATATCTTGTAATAGCGTTTTTTTTTTTATTTTCATTACTGTGTCGTATCATATTTACTGCGCCTTTCAGTAACATACGGACTCTAAAATTCAAAGCTCAACCGACAAATGCGTTTTTCGCTACCGTCAATCAAATGTTCGGCGGCTCCTCCCAGCTTCCGACAACTGCCGAACTACTGTTTTGTTGTCTGAACTTTGCTCAACGATTTGATTACCTCGCGCTCGGCAGTAGTCGGAAGCTGGGAGGAGCCGCTGAACATTTGATTGACGGTAGCGAATATCGCATTTGTCGGTCGAACTATGAATTTTAGAGTCCGCATGTTATTGAAAGGCGCAGTAGCATGGAAAAAGAATGAAAACCAATAATTCTGGCAGTCGCGAGATCGTGTAGCATGCGAACAAAAGAGATTATGTAATGAGGATAATTTTGTTGTGATACTGAATTCTCCCAAGGCGAATTATATTTCAGTTGTAGCAGTAGTTAGGAAGAATTTTCATGTTGAACGTTTGGCAGTTTATAGGTCACTACCATTTTTGCAGAACTGATCTATCTTGTTAAACTCCAAGCAGCAATATAATCTACAGTCTAGAAGAATAACAATTGGTCACGCAGTAAAACAGAAGTACATTGTGTGATACAATAGTCGAGCGATGAATTTTGTCGCAAGTTGTTTCCAGATATTTCCTTTGCTTTTCTGTCAAGTTCAGAACACTACTTCGAGGTTTCCGTTGATGATTAAACTTGTCTCGAATAGCTTGGCGAACTTCCTTCAGGAAATCGTTGTGTAATGAATGTGAGAGAACTTCACTTGTATTTTCCAGACCGTTTTAGCTCGAAACGTTCTCCGCACGTTTGCGCTCCTTTGGGAAGGGTATCAGCATTCCTTCTTGGCAATGTTTCATTAATGCTGCCTTTAAAGCCTGAAACACAATCAACAAAACATATGAGTGCTACAACTCAGGGAGTCCCAGAGCGATTTCTAATGGTTGTGTCCATTATATTACAAAATCAACATGTGTCTTAAATACAGAGCCGTAGCATTCATTGTCGGCCAAACATTTTTGTAACATCAATTTGTAATATTTTGAAGCTTTACGCTGAGGTACATGTACATGTTGAAAGCAAATTTGTCAGAGTGCGTGAGTGCAAAATTCGATTAACAAATACGACAACGAATTATTACTGATAACGTACCTCATTTTTGGCACTAAGCTTATTGTAACTGGAAGCTAAGAAGGAAAAAGTAACACAGGTTGTAGATAAAATTATTTTGTTACGATTTAAACTACTTATTTATAATGATTTGTATACGTCGCACCTTGCAGGATGGCACGTCACGTTACAAATTTTAAAACAAGTCTTGCTCTTGTTAGTGTGGACAACGACAACAAAGCGTTACGTAAAACATTACGCTGCGTAACATGCTGCGTGTAACGGAGAAATTCTATGTGAGCCTAGATCCCGAAACGGTTGCAGAAATTTGAACGCATAGCAGGTTCTCCGGCTTTTGTTTCTAAGCGATTTGGAGCCAGACACTTTCCTGCCATACAACATTTAAATTCCCCTAATAACAGATGACAAAATAATCTCCTTTTCAATCACATTCCAAGGATGGACTAAGCCTACAGTTTCTGGCAAAACACTTGCTTATTTAACATGACGTTGATAGAACAAAAACCATTTGATGTAGTCTTTTAAATCCGAACAACATCAAACTTGCTCAAACCACTAATAATTTTGAACGTCATACCAGGGCTGGGTTTTTCGAAGCCCGATTAAGCTAACTCAGGATAAGCGAGAATTTTGATTTGAGTTTTGTAACTTTTCGGTGAGGTTTGTTGTTTATATTGTTTGTCCTTCAGTTTTGAGTTTGAATAACCTCAAACTACACAAAACAAAAACAGTGAAAAATATTTTTATACAATAAAATTTCTTATTTCGGTTAACTTTTAATCCCGGGTCTAGAGCGTTAATTGGATTTTGAATAACTCGGCCCTGGCGCCCGTTTCTCGAAAGCCCCGGAAACTTTTCGGGCCCGTTAAGTCATTTTTAGTTTATCTGTATCTAAAAACGGAGAAGTGTATATACGCCTGAAACTTCTTGTATGAAGGGAACCTCTGTTCATATTAAGAATATGCGAATAAAACAGCTCTGTAATCGTAAGATTCGAGATTTTGCTATGGCTTGTCGGGCCCGAAAAGTTTCCGAGGCTTTCGAGAAACGGGCCCCTGAACTCTTTTTTGTGGCGGACCAACTCATTGTTAGCATGAATTTTACTTTTTTAAAACGCTCAGAATCGTTGCCAAGCCATGTGAACATAATCTTCTGTCATCGTACCTTCTGCGATCCTTTTATCTCCAGAAAACACACCCACCACGTAGATCGGGAAATCAGTTTTGATACCGCTCTCTTGGATAATTCTGAAATAGCGAACACCGACGAGAAAGAAACCATGGTTAGTACTATGAACAATGGAAAGATAGGGTTATCTCTTGGGCATTCTGGAGATTTTCAGCCTGGATATGGGCTAAATTAGCTCCAATCTACTCAAAAAGGCATTTGCAACATGACAGCATGCCTTTCTTTCCACTAGCATTGGGTTTTACCACATTTTTGCTCGGGCATGCTCGTGCATGCGTCTTTAGGCTTTTCGGTCTTTTAAAATTTTTTTTTCGCCTTTCCTTTTTCTCCTTTTCTTATCTTTTTACTGAATTGATTGACCTTCTTCTGGGCTTGCTTCCAGTTCAAAAATTTCTGAGAAAGCATCACCGAGACGGGCAATTTTTACCATGTAGTAGCTAAGTGTGGTCCCAGGAAGTTTTGCTGAGTTCTGAGTTTCAGGCTCCATTGAGCCAATCACTCTGATCTGGGTATCATTGGAAAGATCTTTTCCTCCCGCAGAACTTGAGTATAGATGATGTCAATCAAGGGCGGCATGGGAGTCAATGGGTTAATGATGGTTTATTGAGATTATCCGTTCATTCTTGGCAAGAAACTGCCAAATTGGCTTTTGTAAAGCAAAACTCACTCACTTAGTGTTACAAAGTAAGACTCCAGTTACCTGGCAACTGGCTTTTCTTTTCCCTGAGTAGTGAAGATATTATCGAGGACTTTACCAGGATATTCAAAGTAGAGAATTTTATGAAGTTCCTCTCCTTGAAGCTGAGTAATGACAAAGTCTTCCACAAATCTCCTTGCCTCAGCAGGTCCCTTAATCATCACATAAATGGTATCAAGTAAACTCTGAATTAACAGTACTAAAATCATAAATTGATAAATGCCCACATGCACATAACAATAATTGTTACAAATAGAACAGTAAGTTGATGTAACAATAATTATTACTATATTTATTATTAGTCATATGTTAACCACCAGCTTATAACAGTCAATAGGAGTGAAAAGAAAAAATCCCTATTTCAATGTTGCAGAGGGTAAGAATGAATGAAGAAGTAGACAGTCTTCACTATTTATTTTTTTTGTTTTTTTAGTGTTACTGTTCAATCTGGAGGTTAAAATCACAAAGTGGTAACAAAATGAATGAATGGATTTGTCACAGTAAGTGAATGAGTGAATGAATGAAGATTTATAAACAAATACAATTAATGAATTTTGTTAATTAGTACAATTATGTTTTTGTACCTGATCTACATAGATTGCTCCAATAAATGCAAAGAATGCATCACAAATGACATCTTCCTGTCTGTAGTCCAGATGTTTCTCTTTGGAAAGGTCATTGAGGTCATGCTATGATAAAAAAGATCAACATCTCCAGGGTCATTTCAGAAGAAAACGTAATTCACCATAAGGGCCTAAATTATTAGATAAGCTTTTATATGTTGAAGAGTGATTTTTGCCCTTGTATTAAATAGAGGATAGACAGTAGACTGATATCTGATGATGAAGACCTCTGAGGTTCATCTAAACAACTGAGTATAGTTTCAAGTAAAGTGCCAACATTACATATTTTCATTTTCTTCACTACATCATTACACATTAATTGTAGACCTTTTTTTCGAGAATTTTCGGAACACTGTTAATAGAACTGCAGATAAATTGCAAATACATAATTAATAAAATATCCAGAAAGAATCATTTACTTTACCTCCAATCTGATCAAGTCTGGTAATGATATGAGTTTTGATACTTTTACAATGATATCCCGTCCTAAAAGAAAATCATGAAAGCATCTGCCAAGGAAAGAAAAGCAAAGGCTATTGGTTACATACATGTAACACCTGCAAGACCCTGTCTGAGGTCCCATTGAAGAGCAAGGTAACCATGAAAGCCACAGACTAGCACTGGCTCAAGACAAACTTAACTTAAACTACACTTACATGATAGATGAAGATGAAAATTGCAAATTGTAAAGTTCCCATATATATCCAGCCACTGAGTTTTAGCTAACTCTCAGACACCCACCAGTGATACTTCATTGCTAACAAGATATTACATGTACCTACAATAAAAAAAAAAAATAGTTGAACAGTTTACCTAACTCCCAGGCAGGGCAGCGAGGGGTAGGTGGTACACAGATGATCAACAATGTATAGTGATGAAGCTGTTAACCCTGGAAACAAATACAGAAATGTGATATTATCAGTAGCAAAAAAAGCAATCCAGCATAAACTGCTAAATTATTAACTACTTTTTGTAAGACCAAAATGGATGTCATAGACCTCTTATAATGTCATGCATATAATTATTTTGTAATTGGATATTTATGATCTCTGAGTCAAACCTTAACTCAATTAATCAAGCTGTAACTTTTGAGTCATTAGGTTTCTTTTCAAATGCAAAATTGATATGGCACCGTTTTATTATACTATACAAGAAGACCTGTCTGCGAATAGTAAAAATTTTCAAATATGAATTCACAGCTATTGAACAATACTTTCAGTTCATCAACAAGCTGAGACTGTTTGTTGCATGTACAATGCTGTGCAATGTGGTTTTAACTTTTTAGTCTGCAGATGTCACTTCTGGTATGTGACCATTTACAAGAGAGCTATCAAGAAATAAGTTCATTGGTAGCAGCCTGACTCCTTTTTAATCAATATTTTCAAAAATTAAAAAATGGGATTATTTTCCTAATTTGATCTAGGGTGCTCTTGCCATAGGAGAACAAGTCTTGAGTTAAATGAGAGTCCACTTTTGCAGTTAAGGGTTACTAACCTATCAACGATAATTTTCCATTGTCCTCACTCGTGTGAAAAGATGTTTCTTTATTTCTGAATGTTTTACCATTGGTAGCATCACCATCATAAACAGTATTTTCTTCTTTGTAGGATGCATGGGTTAAAGCAGTCCGTAGAATGCTTTCATCTTGAAAAGTTAAACCTAGTCTGTTCTTGAATGCAAACAACTCACTGTCATAGTTTTGTCTGAAAAATTCTTTTCTGTCAAAAACTCTGCAAAAAAAAATTATGCATGTCACACATACATTAAATACGTTAAAGAGACTACTGAAAACAGTACAGGTACTCAAGAGTTTTGATCATTAAAACATGAATACTGAACATTATTGCATGTATGAGAAAACTGGAGAGTCAATTAAAAAAAAACTGGAAATTTATTTTAATTCATACAATTATACCTGGACTGAGTGAAAAAATTTTTTGTGACCTTTGAATCAAGTCCACTGCAGCTAATTATGAACTCTAGTCCATAATCAAGTCTGTATGTTTTATTGTACTGAGGTCTGAGATTAGCACACAATGTATGTGACTCATGCCAATATCGTGAGTAAATAATCACTTGCAAAATTATTGTACTCACAGTGGCTGAACACCTTCTCGTTTTTTAAGTCTTTCCTGAAGGTTTCTTTCTCGCCTTCTTTTGTCTCTGTTGCTTCCTCTGTAATATCTCACACCTGTGGCAAAATTACAAATTAAAGTCTTCACAAGATACCGAATGAAATGATAAGAATAACTCCACACACTATAATGTACTTGTTTAGCAATAACTGTATAATTTTACCGGGCATGCAGCTGTGAATCTGAAAGAGACGTGAATTTTCATTGTGCCAATATGGTGTTCAACAGTGAATGTGCAGATCAAGAAAATATCCATACCCACTCCAAGAAAGGATAAGGGAAATTCTAAAATTTTTTAAACAATTAAAGGAAAGTATGAAACTAAACTGGAATTTCCATGGGGGTGGGAGGAGGGGCAGGTGAAACTAAAAAAACATCTATTTCCTTGGGAGGGGTATGGATTTTTCTCTCAAACAACAAAATTTACATGACCAACAGTATGTCCTTGAGACCTCTGAAACTGTTGTTTCCCCGCAGTGGTATTTTGTGACCCCTCCTTCTTCCTCCTCTTTGACAAGTAGGTAAGTACATTGATAGTCAAGAATTCTTAGGATTTTGTCAGAATGGTGAAGCCCAGCAGTTGCCACTCACAAAGTTGGTAGTTGATTTAATCTTTAGCCACTATGTTAACCTGTCATGCACCTTACTCAAGCTCATCTTCATTTGATGAGTTTACTATGTTAACAGAGGGCACAGAATTAACACCGGCTTGGTGAGAAACCAGTTTTAGCAAAAGAGAGGGGGCAATATTTCACAGCTTTCAAAGAAACCCAATAATGTGTTGCACAAAATCAATCAGGGAGTGAGTGGAGAAGCTGGGAAACAATTGCAGAGTACACTGTACTAAAGATATAGGCTTATAGTTTGATTTGCAAAATTAAATGATTTTTTTCTTGGAATACTCTCGGGAGAATTTGTCAACATGCAAAACTAGTAAGCGAGTTGTGTTATGCAACGAGCTAAAAAAATCACTTGATAAATTTCTAGATTAAAGCCATGAGAACACATTTGTTGATACCTGATACAACAGCAACACTCTTTGTGACGTTGCTTTGGGGGAAAACTTTCCAGTTAGAGCAGCATTGTCTTATTAAAGAGGTACACGCTCTAAGCTCTTTCATAGCAGAGGACGCCATATTCGATTTTTTTTCCTGGGCACTTGGTGTAACAATCATGTATTGGCTGTTTTAGATGCAACACCGCTGATCACGGTTTGTTTTTTTAAAGATATTTTATTCAAGCTTACATGAAGTGGTATTACTCCAGTTACTTGTTCCAGTCCTCTCTCTCTATCGGCTAGTTGGGCGCCATCTTTGCTCTTTTCCATGTCTTTTGGTTGAGTTTCGTGGTATTTTTGTCAGTGATGTGGTTGACGAGAATATTGTGTAAACGACACACACCTGGAAGGATATGGGGAGGGTAAGAAACTTGAAAGTTATGTATGTTTTGACCCTAAAAGCGAGAGAGATTTCTATTTTGTACCACGTGAAGGACAAGATTTGGAAGGTATAGTGCAGCGAAGAAGTACCGAGATCCAGGGATGAGATGTGAATACATGTACCTATATAACATAATATTAAAATAGATTAAGCAGTTTTATAATTTGAGCAGGGATAATCTTCACTATTTTGTTGTGTGTAGTTTACCACATTTAAACCTACCTGTAGTAATATGTTATAGCTCCAGTAAGTCTTCTGTAGTTCAGAGATGTGTCTGACATGTAAGCTTAATGAGCGGTGTACGAAGGTCATAGGTTTACCTCTTGATTGGAGCACTCTGTGCCAATCTTTTTTACAGTTTTCCAGAAGCGGTTTGGATTGGCAATGTTCTCTTCAAGTAATTGTTGATGGTAGCGCCCTTTTTTTGTTCACAGCATTACGAATCCGCCGCTTCGAACACCGATAAAGTTCGTTTTTTGTTTGACAAGCTTTCTTCCAAAAATTTTCTCTCTGGTGCATCATGGATTTGATTGTACTCGATATCCGTGGGCAGATTTGACCTTGCACCTTTTTGGCTACAAAAGGAGCATGTTTATTGCAGAGCGTGGTAAATACGTTTTTCCAAGCAAACCAGGCCTCATTAACATCTTGAAGTGATTAAACTTCATCCCATGGGGCAGTTGCTGTTCCTAATTTAATGCAGGCAAGTGTGACAAGTATCCTACAAAAGAAATAGAAGTTGCTTGTTTATTGCCAGATACAATAGGACGTTCTGGGGTTGTCAGTGGAACAAGAGATTTCTAATGAATGTTAAGGAGAGAGACAAACCAAATTCCTATAGGGTCATCCCATGGGTCTGAAAAGACACATTTGCCTAATTAACATTTACTGAAATTGATAGGAAGTACAGGCTTGTACAGAAAATGACTGCCACTAGAAGAAGAACTGAAGTAAAAAATGAAAGAAGAGTAGAGAGAAATGAAGAGCTACTTGCTACTCCTTATTTAACACAGGTAAGTGTAACAAGTATACTACCAAAGAAATAGAAGTCAAGAGGATATTCTGGGGTTGCCAATGGAGCAAAAGATTTCTAATGAAAGTTAAGGCAAGAGACAAACCAAATTCCTATAGTTAAGAAGTCTGGAAGAAGCAGGTTTGATTGGGTCGTAGCTATGACAATAATTTATTGAAATACAAGGTAGAGAATAAGAAAAAACAAATTATGAGGAAAGCTAGTGGCACGGAACAGCCAAAAAGAAAAGGCCAGTACTGACAATGGGTGAGCAAAGTGTCTACTTGCCTATAAAACAGTTGTCTCTTATCACTCCCAACAGTTTGGACATTTGCAAGAGAAGCTAAAGAGAAGTTTCTCTCGTTGAATGCTCTAAGCAACCAGGAGAAGCAGATGTATTCACTGGCCAGTTTCCAACTGACAAATGGGTGAACACTTGAAATTTTAATAGGGGTGGAGAAATTAAAATATAATGCCCCCTGCAAAAATCCCTCTTTCTCACTCACAGGCCATCTCCTCACAAGTGTTCAGTTATTTTATATATTTTTTCATGTTTCCAAAAAGTTATTTCAACCTGAAATTGAAATGGATTACTTTGTCCACAATAGTTCTTTTTTGTGCCTGTAGTCTTTATAAGTATTTATTATGTCTAACTAAATTTTTGGCTTCATATACTTTTATCTTTGGAAAAAACTGGAAGATTCCATGTTCCTTGACTTAAGATTTTCTTGATTTAAGTTTCCTTCTGCACGGGGATATAAGGTCAAGTACATTTGAATAATTCTTTTCCTTGTGTACATCCTGGTCATCAATCTTCATTAGTTTGCTAACTGTGTCATTAACCTTATATCCAATATCTGGGCATGCTATTTCATTTTTTCTTTGCAGGCTCAAGAATTTGAACATGCTTGGGAAAGGAAGCAGCAAGAGGAGAAGATGTTTCGTGATTCTTTGCGAGCTCACAAAGCTAGAAAAATGGCCGATGTGTATGCCTTTGGACCGAAGCCGGACAAAGCTAAAGCTGAAAACATTTTGGAACATTTAAATGTCTCAAGAATTCAACACGAATAAATCAGTTTATAGTGATATGATCGGCGACTGAAAAACATTCTGGTTTTGAGTTTATGTCCAGTGTATATATATATCTTTTTTTGCGTGGGATGGCAAAATAATGACTGAGAGCATGACGTATTTTTTTTTCCTTTCTTCGTGTGCGACAAAAATTTCGTGGTTTGCGCCTGCCTTTCCTACGTTAGAAGTGAGTAGTTTCCAGTTTGTTGGAACGCTAGAATTCTTTTCGTCATTTAAGAGGATTTTTGTAGAGTTAGTTAATAATTCAAAGAAAAAGAAACAAAGTCAATGCCATGCTGTCGTTCCCCTTTGAATGCGATGCCTTATTTCTCCACCTGTGGCGATGGCTCAAGAACGATGAGCTCTGAGCTGAATGAAGAGCAGCGAAGCAAGGTTGTCTCATTCCTGTTCTTCTCATTCTCTCGCCTCTATCATGTTTTGCAAGAAAACGGCCTACTTTGTGACTTAGCTTTCAACACTGATGTACATCTCTGCAGTAAATTAATAATATGTAATTACCTGGTTTTTCTTAAGATTTTAATTGTGGTATTGAAAAATAAATAGAAAGCCAAGTTCGCAATACTGCCTCATACCTTGATTCAATCTTTTTTCCACGGACTGCGGGCAAGAGATACCCTGCAATTAAGACCACCCTCATCCCAGTTTATAAACTCGTTACGCTCACTGACTTGTTCATCATCGTACCACCGGGTTAATGTGAGGTAGGATTGTCTAATACTTCTAACTGGAGAATTCAAAGGCATTAGTGTCTTGCTCAACACGTCAGGGGATCGCACCAGGGCCGCTCCATGCAGAATCCAAGGACGTGTTAACCGAAAAAACATCGCGTCTTCTACGATAACTGGAGTCCTTTTTAAATCCTTACTTTCCGTACAAATTTACAAAGTTGATTTTAAGCTAACACACTGACTCGACTACCACGTTAATGTGATCAACGATCAGTGTTCTAATTGGCCGTTTTCACACTAGAGACGGATAATCCGTCTACGACGGGTTATCCGTCCATTACGGATAATTCGTCTTAGTGTGAAAACGGAACGGTGCTCATTTTAGACGAATAATCCGTCTATTCTTATCCGTCCGATTATCCGTCGATATAGACGGATAATCGGACGGATATAAATAGACGGATAATCCGTCTCTAGTGTGAAAACGGCCAATAAGAGGGTTCCACTGTTATTCCATCCTCACTTTACAAAGACGTTTTATGGAAAGACAGGCAACTCATAGTTATATACATGTTATGTGCAAACATGTTTTTATTCAGTAGGTCAATTATTTAATTTACTACAAACATTATAAAACTATTTTACGTGTAAAAACGCATCCGTTTCTGCTACGACATAAAACCTATATAATATAATGTTCCATCAGTTATAAATGTACAATTGCACTTTTTACCATACACTTCTACGTTGTAAATGGTCTTTGTTTTATATACTGTTCTTGCTTTAAGCAGACTCATCTTGATAATAAGTATAACTTTATTTTATGTAGACTCTATCTGGAGATTTTTTGATACAAATTGTTTTTTTCTTAACCCTCAAAGTAGTTGCTTCACACTTAGAAACCATCAGAAACTATTTCAATTTTCATGTGTCTAGTTTTGACTATTTAGTGCCAATTGTCAGATTTTTCAAGTGTTAAAAGTGGTTATGAAATACGTTAAGAAATGAAAAAATCCAAAAACCTAAATTAAAACATGACGGGTATCATTTTAAACACGATAGAAACATACAGGGGTGTTTTCTTTATTGCCAAAGTGTTCTCAAATAACCGGGGTGTTTTATGAAATCAAAGGAGATCAAGTTACACCAGAGAAGGCTTTAGTTTCCTTATATTATGATATAAATGGAGTGGGCTTTTTTGCAACGCCCTCGGCCTGTTACATTATTTCTAGCTTCCCGTTAAAAATTTTGAATATCGCAATGTCCGGTTAAAAAATATCCCAGCAGAATGTTCCTGTTCCCCTACATCATATTCATAGTAGAGTTGTTCCTACTGAGCACGCAAAACAAAATCAAACTGTCTGTTTTTCATACTATGGAGAAACATGTTTTTAGTTCCTGAAAGCGTGCTTAGTGGCCAGTCTAAATAATTCTCTCTAAATACAAGCTATTGCCTATAAATAATCAACTGATCCGCTCTTCATAGAGACGTTGATACAACTGTGGATTTTCCGTAAACCATCATCAATGGAGGAAGATTGTCTGTAGAAATAGAAAGTTAAATTAGTCGGACAGCCACTAGTCATAATTAGTACAATTCTACTAGTATAACTAATGCGGCAAATGCTGCAATTTGCATGATTGGCTGAGCCACTCGTACACTATCAGCCATTATAGTTCACCACTAAATTTTCTCTGATTCTTATTGGTTGGAATTGATCACGTGACGCGAAAGTGTTCATCCGCGGAGAGACACTATCAGCCCATAGTGCCCGTCCGCGGAAAATACCCGGATGGATAGTACTCGTCCATGAAAATATTTCTGTAAACAAGCGGGCTTATAGAAAGTAGGCAATTGAAATTGTATTCAAAGAGTTTTTGTTTGTTTGTTTGTTTTTTTCAAATTTTCAATTTGGCTTTCACGGCTTTCATCTAAAAAAGTTGAAAAATTCAATATGATTTTTGAACTGGCGCGCGGAAGAAAATTTTGCGGTGAACAATAAAGAAAATAGAGTGTTTATGTCTCGGAACTATCGGTCTGATAGTTGCCCCTTGGAAATTTGATGTTCTTAAAACTAGGATATTTGCCCTCGACGCTTCGCCTCTCGGGCAAATATTTGCTTTAAGAACATCAAACTTCCTCGGGGCAGCTATCAGCCGATAGTTCCACGACAGAAACACACTATTGTTCAATTAGTATAAATCTACTAGCGTTCTATCACGAAGGCCGTTCTCTGAATGGCTACGCTACTCACTTTCTATTGTTGTAAATAGTGAGTAGCGTAGCAGCGTACGCTGGGGGTCGCTTCTTTGTGTTTTCGAAGTGTCTTTGAAGAGGATTTAGATAAAGTTTTGAATTAGTAGTAGATTTATACTAAAACAATGAGATTATTCGCTCTCCATTACTATGCGTGATAGTTGACTCGGGCTGCGCCCTCGTCAACTATCACGCGATAGAAATCTCGAGCTCATAATCTAATTGTTAATTAGAGTGCGGTGGCTGTCGATCGTCTACGAAATGGCAAGTTTTTAATGAACATTTAGATGCAAATGGCCAATTAAATTTCTGAGAAGACTAAAGGAAGGACATTAACGGTATTGTTGACTTTAAAAACGTGAAATCATTGCCAAAATAGGTTCGCGCGCGTAAACAATTGCAAATTTCCAAAGAAAATTCAGTCTGTGCGATTTGTTAAAGTGTAGTGTTTAATGTACGTGGAAAAATAATTGGAAGCCATTATTTCCGTTAATTTCAGTCGGCCGAATCAACTATCATCTCATAGAAATCTCGAGCTCATAATCTAATTGTTAAATATGAATTGCACGCACCAAACGTTACTTAGTTCCTAGGCCTGTATATTTCGCCGTCTCGGATACATCACCAAAATTAATTGAACTAGGCAAAAAGATCATAACGTGGACTCACAAGTACGCAGTGCGGACTGATTTTACAGTAAGTTACGAAATGCCGGTCTTGGGGGCGAAGCTACTGTAGGTAATCGCAGAAGTGTTGATAAACTTCATCTACTTCAAACTTCCCTTTTGCTTTGGTTTGGCAAAGAACTTGGAAAAACCAGGATACAGAAAGATGGTAAAGAATTGCACTGTTATACAAACAAGTAAACTAAGTACAATCAACTCCCCCTTGGCCTTGAGGACACCCTGCATCTACCTACGGACATTCCGCTATTACGGACAGAAGCTACATCAATGGCCGATAAGCTGTTATTACCTGAAAGAACAGTGATATCTTGGATAAATTGCTGAGCCATGTTTTCTTCGTGTGGAGGATGGGGAAGGCCGGTAAATACTACAACTAAAAAGAAAAAATAAAATCAAGTCATCACCGTGATCTACCGACACCACCCTGCAAGCAGAGCCTTTTCTTACGGTACATATGCTTAGTACCGAGAAAAGAAAAAAAAAAGATAAAAGAGGCTCTGCTTGCAGGGTGTACCGACACCTTCACAACAACAATTTTTTTCTTGAAAAACTCACTACTATACGCCCAAAATTGAAAAGTACTAGAGACGGAAAGTAACACGCCATATGCATACATGCCATTACTATCAAACGTACTCAAAACAGTTAATAGGTACTGAAAAGTTTTGTAAGTGACTATATGAAATATCATATCTTGATGATACATTTTTTATTACACTGTAACATCGATGTCTTCATACTGAAAGTTTTGTTTTGAGTCTGCGGTCAAATATTCCTTTGTTTTAAAAGGCGAAAGGTTCAATACAAAGTAGAAATGACCCTTTCGCTTCGTTTGTAAGTCAAACCGCTGATAACTACGATAACAACTATTTATTTGCTGCGTTCAGTTTTTTGGTTCAAGGCACGTGAGCACTGAATGATGCACACATGTTTCTCTACTAGCACTGAAGATTAACACGTGACGGTGTTCCAGTAGAAGCCTACCACATGACCACTTTTAATCAATGACGCACAAGGAAATTCTAGCACTAAAATAATACACCTTACTCACATGCTTCTGCAGAGTGAGTTCTAATCAGCTGATTCACTGTTCGATACCAGTCAGTAGCCGGCTGTGTAAGAGAAAATAACAAGGAAACTTTTAGTACAAAATTGAACAACACACATATCCTTTAAGGCGTTATACCAAGCCACATCGCAGGCCAGTGATTTGAGAGTTCACCAAGCTAATCTTTAATATTAACTTTAACTTTTATTTATTTGGCAGTCGGCATATAAGGCATTTCACAGCACTGGGACTGGTTTGATTTCTGTCACCAACGACATCACGCCATCACTGGACAGCGGTGAGAACGTTTTTTTTCTTTTTTGCCGTTAGACTTGTGGGCAGCATTCAACAATCTGAATCATAGTCTGCTATTGCCACGACTGGAGAAAGCTTTTGGTATTACTGGAACTATCCTTCGATGGTTTCATCTATCTTGCTTATAGATCTATATAAGCAGTTTACGAGCCAGTGAAAAAGAGAGAGACAATACTGCTTGGCATAATGAATAATGTGACATAGTTTGATTTTTGAACTATGCAGACTGTAAGCTGGAAGACTCACTTAAAGAATTTACTGATATGAGTTACAATTTATTAAAACAAAAATCAAAATAGACAACTCCAACTGTGACACTGTACCACATAATACTTGTGCATGCTTACTTGTGCTAGCACATAATACTTGTGTAAGTCTTTTACTACACTGGGTGACCGAACTTTTAATATGGCTGCCCCCAAATAATGAAGTAATCTTCCCCTTTTGTTTTAGAAATATTTTTTCTGTAAATAGGTTAAAGAAGTGTCTTAAAATACAACTGTTTCAGAAGAGGTTTTTAAATAATATTCAGGGTTTATAAGTAGTTATATTTTCTTAAACATTGTAATCCGCAGCTGAAAATGTTATATTGATATCTGCACAATATAAATATATCAATCAATCAATCAATCAATCATTATTATTACTATTATTATTATTATTATTATTATTATTATTATTATTATTATTATTATTAGTGTTATTAGTATTATGTGCTAACCCCCAAGCTTACCGCCAGTCCATCGGCGTTCCTTGTCAGAGACAGGCCTTCACGTGTCATGTGAATCATCTAAAATTAATACATTTTCAAAAAAATTACCCATTGGACCTTTTCATGATGAACAAAACTAATTTCATATCAAAGAAAATCTTTAACAATAGCATAGTAAGGCAGAAACATACGACGATAAAGTAAAAGGAAACTAAACAAATTAAAGATCATTAAGACTCGGAAAGATGGGATCACGAAAAAAGCTTTTGATAAGCTAGGAACTCGAATTTCAAATGCGATGTGCTCCTTTAACCCTTTTTTTTAAATAACACTGATGATGTTTGCGTGGTAGAGCGGTTTTCATTCGAGTGTCGAGAAAACTAATTGGTTTTACATCCACTACGCTACACGATTGGCTAAAAAAATCTCGCGCCACTTTTTCATCCAATCGGAAGTCAAACCAAAGCCAATCGTGACTCGTTCGCACTCGTTCGCACGCTCTTCGCGTCAGCTACATGTAAACACTTCGAGTTTTGATTGGTTCACTGTATTGTCTGCGCCCTTTGTGATTGACTGGAGTGATTACTTTGGTTTTGGTTTTACGACGCTCAATTGAGAACCGTGACCGCTCTAAGGATGGACAGTAAAAGTAAAAGAGTTTTGTACCCTGACTTCAGCAGGAATGCGAAGTTCTTTGAGTAGACGTGTGAGGGTTTCATGTTGCGTATTATGGTGATCCTCACCTGCAGTAAACAAGATCAAACAATCTGGCGATTATTTCTTCATCATGTCATGCAAAAAGCAAGTACAAAGCGACAGAAGCGACGTCACAAGCTATTTACAGTTGCTTTATTCAGAGCCACGGAGCTAAGTTAAAAATTTTGCTATATCAGAATCTACCCATTAGCTTTCGAAAATGAAACAGTGAAAATGTTGTCTGTAATTCACAGATATGGCATCTAACGGCCCTATTCTCCCGGAGGAGAGCTAGGCACCAAGAAGAAGAAGATGGCATCAGAAAGCAAACCGTTCTAGTTTCCAGGACTTTGTAATTCATACCATCAGTCTCGACTATCTGCATGACTCGAAGCTTGGATCTAGTTTCCCAGAATGGCACCATGTGTAGAACACAACTCAACTGAAGAATGAGCAAGAACGTGTAGTCATAAGGACCCAGAACCAATCCTGTAAGAAAAAAACAATACAATTACTGAGTTGTATGTCTACACATTAAAGCAACGTGCATGACTGTTTTACTTAGGTAATGCAATGTCATAATGAACGAGTGTTATTAGTTTCGAATATAAAATGCTGTTGAGCGGTAGTTTTCATAAGAAATGAAAAGTACACAAAAATGGGGAAGGTCATAGAACTCAGTGGGATTTGAACAAAAAACCTCCAGAATTGAGCTTCTATGGCTCAATCAATCTGACTAGAAAGATTGAACTCTTTAGTCCTTCAGCCTTGTAAAACATGGCTCTATGCAGAACTAGCCTGTGTCACAGCCACCCCTCCCCCAAAGAAAAAAAATCTATATGCACAACTGTCTTTCACCTTCACCCACTACAGTGGTATTCATCGGCCAAACATCTGAAAATAGAAGCACACAAAAAAGCACATTAAAACGGGATACTACCCTTTTTGCGACAAGAACAAAAATAAGAAGTACTTCAAAAAAGCAAAAAGAAATTTACCGATATATCCTTCTTTGTTAAGTGTGTTTTTGTCCAACTGTGCGAAGCTGTAGAATCAAACATGACAATACCAGTCTGCTATTTGCAATTTCAATATTTGAATACATTTTACTTTTACGCAAAAAAAAAAAAAACATTTTCTGCATGATAACAACAAGATCAAACTTCCAATTTCATCTGCAACGACATCTCCGAAACTCGAAAATGAATCCTCTTGATTTTTAATTTAACTTTAAAAAGCTACTAACAGCGGCACAAGTGTGAATTCTTCATGTTTTCTTAAACAGCCATTCGGATACATTTGACAAATACTTCCCCGCGCCCCCAAACCAATGTTGCGGTTCATTTGCTTCTACTCCGTCTTCGCAGCTGTACAACGATTTAGAAAGCCTGGGCGGGGATGACTCTAACGAATTAAGCAATCATCTCTAGATGTATTTAACAAGTAGTAGCCAGGGAAAATGATGTCAAATTAGAAGTCTGATCTTGTTGTGATCTTGCAGAAATTTTCTTGGACGTGTCTTTGTGCCCTTGTCGTCGACTGTTGGTTATAAAATGGACATACTCAGAAACAATGTGACCTACTTTCTGGCTATGCAGACATTCTTCCCCAATAAAACAGCATCCTGTGGATATGAGAAGACGAAAAAATAATGGCGTCAGTTTGTCTCACTCCAGGTTTTCCTTAAATGTATGAGTAAAGAAAGTTCGTTGTTTGTTGTTTGCATAAAGGCATCTTAGTGCTATGAAATCAAAGAGACTTCTTATCGTTTGTCCAGCATATGTTGCGTTCGTTTCATGAAAAGTCACAAACGTAAGTCACATCAAAAGCAAGTGTATGTCCAGGTCCATTTATTACTTTCAACAGCGAGAATTTTTATAGACATGATGATCGATGCGAATGCAGCCATAACACTACTGGAAAAAAAAGACCTGGAAAAAATTTCAGGCGTTGAACGGGATTCGAACCCACGACCTTTGCGTTACCGGTGCAATGCTCTCCCAACTGAGCTATCAAAGCCACATGAGAGCGGTCGTGTGTGGGTTGGCCCTTCATGTTCAGTGGACGTAACACTCGGCTCAAGTATATGAATTCCATGGTAATAGATGTCCAATTGCACATATATCACCAGAGAATTTTGATATTTTGTCCCCTGAGGTTTACTGCTGTGTGAGCCATGATGAAGCACGATATAATCTCCTCCAACATGTTAAGAGCTACCTGACACACGGCAGAGCAGAACCTTACCTTGATAATTCCTACATAATCCTTTAAAGTCATTGTCTGATGTCCAGGCTGAGGAAGAGAGGTTTAATGAGAAAAGAAACTCGTACACAGAAAAGCTTGAAGGCGTTTGCATCTCCGCAGCGCTAATGAAATTCGAGGGTAAAGAAGCTACATGCTAACAAATCTGGTACCTCAGGCCCTACCTTGACTAGCAAGTCCCCAACGACATTATTTTGTATGGCATATTATGTTTCGCTTGGCGTCCAATATTAGTTGAGGGTTATCCCTCCGCTAAGCTTCCAAGAAAAATTATGTTATTATACACCAAATTAGAATTAGAACGTTCATTGGCTGAATTTATATACTAGGGAGAAATTACCTTTCGGAGATGAATTAGGCATCTGACACGGATAAATGGTTATATAAGGTATAAATCCAGTGTTTAGATGAATTACGTAGTCAAATTCGTCTTTGGCTGATTTGTCTTCAAGACTTGCCGACTTGAAGACGAATTTTGCCATAATTCGTCTAAAAACTTAATTTATATCTCGACGATTTATTCGTCTCAGACGGATAAATCGCCTCGGCAGATGGATAAATCGTCTCTCGCAATAAATTCGGCATCGGATAATTCGTCTCTGGTATAAATTCGGGCATTAAAAAGAACAAAAACAGTTCTTTGAGCAGCCAATTATTGTGCATGTCTTACATGTGTCCTGAGTTGTGGAAGCTGTAACTGCACACTCCGGTAGATTTCATCTATAATGCAAACAGCAAAAAATATAAGTCTAGAATCTAAATTCCTCTATCTCAAAATAATTATGGAAAACGTGACAGACGTCGCGCGCAATAAGTTAGTCAACAAAGTACACGACAGCCCAATTATTTCCTACCTTTCCTCTGTCCTCTCATCCACGGAAATCTATGTTTTCGATATATTCCACGAGAAAAACACTCAACAGGCAGCTCGTGATCAAAAAACCCTGTGCGCAGAAAAAGAAGAAAAATTACCTTCATTGATAGATGATTCAACTTAACAACTGACTCAGAAGGTTGAAGTACCAACTTTTCGTGTTTGTGTTATTTCTGTCTCATTCAAAGGGTATCAATAATCTATGGCAATTAATCACCAGTTATGAATAATAATTGTCAATAATTCAGAAAGCTAACAAGGTGAGAGCAAACGTGTTTTCCCAAACCTGGTTTTCTCAAAACCGATCAAACACAATGCTCGTCCTTGTATCTGATAACTTTCTCATCTCTTGTCACCTGCTAGCTTGACCGTGATATGGCAATGATATTGTTTATTAAGAGACGGTCAGTTGAAACAATTCCTAATGCCAAGGGTAAATGCAATCTACGGTTCAAAAATAGCTTCAAAAGTGATTTGGAAGAACGAGGAGCTAGATTGCGCAAGCAATTAGACAAAAAAACTCAAATCAACGTAGAACGAGATCGAAACTGGGTCGTTTTCCTCTACATTGTATAAAGAGTATTTTATATTATTCAACTTCCCAAATTATATTATGAACTATTATATTTTATATTTTATATCTTCAATTTTCAATTTTATATATTACTTTGCACTTTCCCGCCTACGCTATTTTCTTCTATTCACAATTCGCCCTTATGCTGCCTCCGTTTTGAGAGTATAATAAATGGTTTCGCCACACGATCGTTCAGAACATCAATTTTACCTAAAACAAGAGTGTTTGGTTTCATTCCTCCAAGTCCAGAGGCCTACAAACAAACAGGAAAGTGGTTAAGGTTGAAGCAGAAATATTTTATGGAGATTCTTGATATCGTAAAAGTAATATCAGAGTTGTCGACTCTTCTTGACAGATCAAAAATTATTCAATTGTCACGTGAACGTGGCCCAGTAACAATATCTCACATTGCCTAGCAACTTCGTATGAAACAATTTCTCGAATCTAACTCCAGCCCACAAAGGCAAATACCTCCACCCTTTGCATGTGAAACTAAGTTTGCAAAGTCGCTGAGACTTTCTTTTTCGTTTTAAAGATTTTTACATTATCACTTAATCAATATTAACTACTTATAACAATAAATGATTGGGGTAAAAAATATATATAATTTAATCCAAGAAGTGAAAATACCCTCCTCGACTTGTAACTTGGTTCAGTATCTGGAGGTTTTTATCTGTAATTTAATATCGAAGAACATCAAATTTCCTACCATCAGTAAGTTCTGAGCGCCGGCTCGTATAGCACGTGAAACAGTCAGCTCCACAAACGCTTTTATCTCCGTGCAGTCAACAAAATTCAACCAAGTTGTTACGTTACGCCTTTGCCTCCTCGCAGACTGTAAATACCATTAATCCATCAATAAGTCAATCAGTCAAGCAAGCAAGCAAGGATGCAATGGATGAATGAACGAACGAACGAGCGAACGAATGAACGAATGAATCAGTCAATTAATCAGACAGTTGATAATAAAACAGAGCTTTTTGATCTAACCCATTCTTTTAAATGCTCAATTTTTTTGGATTATCTAATAATACTTGAATGTATGATACATCCGAACACGATAGTTGGTTGTAAATTTCTACATCCACCCTCACAATATATATATAAAAACTAATTACTAAAAGTAAACTAATGTCCTTACCTGGGCATCAAATTCATCTACTTGCACGTGACCAAGGATATAAAGACCACTCTAGGAAATGATTTAACAAAGCTGCCTTGAAATAAAAGTCAAATGGCCAGCCTGGGCAGACATCTTCATTTTATGAACTTTTCGTATGTTTCAAGGTCGTTAAGACGACAGAGTAGGCCAATTTTGATAAATTTAAACTTTGACTTGGCTATTCCTCGACTTCGATACATGTGATTCCTTTCATTTCATTTTTTGAAGTCTTGGAGTCAAGCAGAAGCTTTAATATATCGAAACTGGCCTCTATGGAGTCAACATTACGTTGTATAGTATTGAATGGTCCGGTATTGCACTACATTAAATTCTCTTGCATTGTATTGCATTCACGGTGCAGGATTTCGCATCAGGTTGCGCAGCACAACAGGCTGTAGCAATGTGACACATCAAATCAGTCAGTAGTTGTCTTACCTTCTTGATGTCATTGACAAAGTCGATCAGTGGGTAGCTTGAACGAGGGTTTGACACTAGTAGCAATACCTGGCAAAGAGAGAAGTGATAAGTTAGAATGCTATAAATTCATGTCTGCCAATTCTGTTCACTGTGTTCAGAGACATGATGAAAAATGATCACTAATGCTTGACATATTACTTCCTAACCTGCGGTCTCCAAAATTTTACATGATCTTTCCGTAGGTCCAAACGAAGAAGGTACTTTCTCACCTGTAGACATTAAAAACACGAAACTTGAACACTTAAATTTCACTAGACTGCAAGCAGCCTCGAATGCTACTCGCTGCTTTGCTGCTCCCTAGGTACTCTGAGACTGATCACTGTTTACTCTGCCACCAACATTAAGGTTGGTTAAAGCTGTACTGCAATGCCCTAACAAAAACTATGGAATAAAAAAAAAGATGTAGTGTACTTGTTAGCAGAACATAATTTGTAAGATATCTATAATAAGATGTTCGGGACACAAAAGTCTTTGATGGTAAAAAATGGCTGTCTCTGCAACCTTGGCTTTTGTCTGAAGGTTTGTTGTTCTGTACTGCACTATCCACCGGAAAAAAAAAACACTGAATCAGAGCTACTTGAAAATATATGTTATGCAACGATTCATTAGCAATAAGTGAAAAAACAAGAACACCTATCCACTTTTTTAACAAAATTCCTAACCTTTTCCTCCTCGTTTTGAACTACCGAAAGTTTACCGTTGCCTACCTGATGGTATATCAAAGCTTGTGACACATCCCCCCATGGGGTGGGTGGCGCGCGAAGAGAGATCACCACAAACAAAATGATCATCAAAGCTACAAAAGACAAACAGAGATTAAGTAAACGGTAACTGTAACCTTGCCGATGCTTCCGGTCACGTTTCCTGAAAATACTTTGGTCAAGAAAAATAATCGCAAAAAGTATGCATGCTTTCTTGTATCAAATTATATTCAGTCATAAAGAAACCAACCACTTTGGGCTTCAATAAAAATACACCACTGTAGAAAAAGTAAACATCCCTATGTTCTTATGAGATAATACCTCACGTCTTGTTTGTTATCATAACTGGTATTTCATAAAAGGATGTAAATTATTTTTCTCAGTGATAACCTACCCACGGCAAGAGCAGCATATTTGTAATTGATCATAAACATGATAAGAAAACATAGCACAGTGCCAAGAAGAGCTGAAATAAACAAAAATACAATAACCAGTGAAAACATCTTTCAAAGTGTTGTTTTAATACCAAAGACAGTTTTTTTTTCCATTATTGGGAAACGATTTTCCATGTAGGTTGTCTAATACAGTTTGTACAACTCAGGTACTCTATAACAATTTGTATAACTTTTTTGCACCAATTTGTCCAGAACAAAAAGGAAATGTTAAAAATGTTCAGTGCGCCTGCATAGCGAAACATTTTATATTTAAGATGCAAATAAGTACAAGGAATCTTTTGGTTACCCCTGTGATGTGACTCAAAAAGTACTTTTAATTACGAAACACCTTGAAGGCACCAAGGAACCGCTTGAATACAAAGGATTGGAAGGCAAAATCGTTTGGTTATCTCTGGGACATAACTCAAAGCGTATTGCAAACCCTAACGTCAGTATAGAACCACTCGGACAACTTTGGCTCATTTCAGAACTCCATGAAAACATGGCAAAATGCACGTTCTCTACTTGTATTACTGTCAATACAGAACATGAGCTTGTGCATATAGAACAGAGAGTGGGGACAACGGTTATAAGAAATCCACTGACCTGTTTGCCACGAGAAATACTGAAATGTTGGTCTATGAAAAATAAAGAAATAATTTTTAATAGAAAATACTCATAGACACACGTTCTCCAATCTCAGAAGAGCAAACGTATCGTATTTTATTTCGTTATGGTGCCCATAAAATTACTCCTTTCCTTTCCATAACAAACAAAGAAATAAAGAAGTGAAAAGTTCCCAGCCTTATATTCAGCGGAAATAACAACATCGCAGGCAACATAAATAATGCTAGTTATGCAAACATGATTATATTTGGCATCTAGGAGTTGCGAACCTGCACTGCAATAAAACATTAGATGCAGTTACAGTAACAATTTACCTAAAGTTTGGTGCAGATGCGACTTTGAGTGCAAAACAGGCCATGTTGGTAACTCCATACGACAGCAGAAAGAACATACTGACCAGCACAGCTACTTTATTCAAGTTTCCAATTAAGAGGACAATCTATGTTACGAAAAAAGGAAGAATGCGAGATGCTTGCATTAACACAAAATAATAGGAGTCAAAGAATTCAGGGACATAATCACTTTTAAAGATTAATTGTTCTTAAAATTAAGTGTACCAAAATCTCAGATCACTAGCACTCCTGAAAAAAGAAAAAAGCATTATATAGAAAATATTACGTTGGTAGAGGTATAACAGGGAATGTTCACCATAAGTGACCCTGATCAGCTCGTTAGGAACACTGAGGCTTAGAATGTATAAAAACAATTCGCCAGAAAAAAAACTCTCTCTTCTTGCTGTAAACATGCCAGTCTTTCTGGCAGGGATGGCTTTGTACAGTCACTAATATTCTGAAAAAAAGTTTTACCTGTACAAAGAACCATGAGATAAGGACAGCTCTCACAGGTTCTCCATTCCTCCGAGTGACTTTACTAAATGGACGCAGCAAGACACCTTTGGAGTGAAAAAAGTAATACAAAAATACCTCATGAATGAGGTTTAGTTTTTTTTTAGCTTTCTCTGCATTTGTTTAGTTGACGTGCAAGTACAGTTAATGTGCAAGATTTACCTAGAAGATCATCCTTAGCAAGAGCTTGTAAAATTCGTGAAGCACCTGACAAAAGAATGGTTAATGCAGTCATTCTCTTAAGTTAAGAGGCATAACATTAGTTCAAAAATTCATATGGAAATGCCAATAGTAGGTCAAATGTTTGCTTGGGAATAATAACATACCTATAAGACAGCTGAGAGCTGCTGAAAGAGTGGCAGCAAATGCCCCTACAGTAATTAACCAGGGTACTTTGTTTATCACCTACAATGTGCAGACAAGAAAGAGGGAAAGTTATAAACTGCACATAAGCTTCAATTTAACCACCCATCTAACAATATATAAGTCTGGGACTACATAGCTTAACTCGTTCTTTTAAGAGAAAACAAAACATCAACCACAATGATTAACATGACAATGGTGAATGGCTATCAAATGAACTACAAAATCGTCTTCAATGAGAAATGTAGATCTGATTCCGCTGAAGACCAATTTACCTCAATATAGTTGTAGTTGTTTTTAAGTAAAGGTCTTGTACAAGTAGCACTGGTAAAAATCACTGCAGAAAAATAAAACTTCTTAATATTGATTGAGTAATGTTTTTAAAAACAAGCAGCAGTGTTTAATCCGATTCAAAACACAGGCGTAGCTAAGTGTTTTAAACCCGATAAAACACATGCTGCGAGTTTTTTGAATAGATTCACACATTTGTGTTAGACCTACTCATTTGTAGAATAATCCTTGGGTTTATTGTTACTTTTCTGGAGAAAATCGGCTGCAAAATTTAGCTGTGTCTTTATCAAATTTAAAGACGCTCATTAAACATTCATTTCTTTTGTATTTCCTATATAACTTATTAAGTGTAAATAATGTGAGCAATACATTTATCTTCACTCAAAAGACTCTTTTTTTAATTGCTTATTACCTTTACATTCATAAAAAAAATTATATTTTCAGAGAGGCCTTTTGTATGTATTGCATGATTTCATATTGACTGGTTATTCTTGAGCTAGAAATATACAATTATTCCTCAACCTTGGCCAGAATTTAGCCCTCACCCTACTAATTGCTAGAAAGTGCTCAACTATAATTTTTTATTCTCCAGCTTATTTGAGCGACAATGGCTAAATTGGAAGGAGGAAATGCAAAATATGATTGCGGTATATGAACTTTGGTGTCACAGTGATAGCAGTTACTGTACATCGATAACAGTTCAAAACACACACTTGGCATTGGTGTAGAAACTTGGTGTTTTAAATTATTATCTTAAGTCTATATATTAATCAATTTAAATAAATTATTACTATTAGCCAAAATGGCACTCTACTCGAATTTCATATTAAGTAACCAAAGGCATAGAAAATTGAAAAACATTACCAGTACCGTCATTACATGCAGATTGTACATCTCAGTTAGTACATATTATAATAATTATTTCTTCATAATTAAACACGCAGGCAAGAAAAATGGACTTACCTAAAACAATGTACACAATAAATGTAAAAACACTTGCTCCTAAGGTACCAAATGGAATTGCATAACCAGGTCTTTTCAAGTCTCCGGATATGTTGGCACCAGCTGATCAAGAAAACAGGAAACATGTATCTTGCATTAACTTGACAGAAAGCATGAGGAAATCTTTTGATTTACATCTATGTAATTAGCATGACAGTGAACAGTTCCACATTTACTCAATTGTACAAACCATAAAAAGGTAATGGAATTAAGTCTACAAGCCAAGTGGCGTATCAAGCTGGAGCTAATATCCCGATTTCTGTAGCATGAAGTGACTACATGTAGGAGTATTTCTACTCCCCCCTGGATGGGACACTAGTCCATCCCAGGGTTACCCCAAGCATTAAGGTCGCCGGTACCCATTTATACACCTAGGTGGAGAGAGGCACTCTGAGAGTACAGTGTCTTGTCCAAGAGTACAACGCAATGTCCCCGGCCAGGGCTAGAACCCGGACTGCTTGATTTTGAGATGAGCCCACTAACTATGAGGCCACCATGTACACCCCCCTCCCCCCCACCCCAACTTATACAAACCATACCTCTCACTAACCAAGTTTGAGGTCCAAACTGTAAGATACAGACACATTTTTTTTTTTCACTTTGATTTACAGCCAAAACACAAAGTATATGGGAAAGGAAAAATAGAAGGGAAAAAAACCAAGGATATGTAGTGTATGTACACATTGAGAAGAGGTTAGTAAAATATTTATTTTTATTAACTCC
>Ga0126338_10000213_pt1 | contig 26684 bp, 15 predicted proteins | sample OrbCmetagenome_2_FD_92529 | JGI IMG/M metagenome (GOLD analysis project Ga0126338, IMG submission 92529) | Coral microbial communities from Petempiche,Puerto Morelos, Mexico - Orbicella C C metagenome | ecosystem: Host-associated > Invertebrates > Cnidaria > Coral | place: Petempiche,Puerto... | reverse complement strand
GGACACCCAAAATAACTAAAAAGCTAAACTAGTTGGGTGACCGTAATTATAATAATTAAAAATGTAAGAGTCAGGAAAGAGGCACAACAAATACATTGGTACACATATATATCATAAACTTGGTACAAGATTAAATATACAAAACAAAACAAAATAGATAGATATAAACCATCAAAATATCAGTAAAAATTAATAGAGACTAATGAAATGCGAAGTTTTTTTTTTTTTTTTAATTGATTAGAAGTACAAAACTTGAATCTTTCGTCAGACCTTTAAAATCCTTTTTTGGCGTTTTCCATATTCGTTCTCTCTATTAGCTGGCCTAGACAGCATATCAGAATTAAAATCACCAACAAGGGTTATATTTTTCCTCCTCATCCACACATTTAACAATAATTGGACGAAGTTGAGCAAAATATCTTGATTTGTCAGTGGACAGCAGATCAATTATTTGCGAAAGCCGAAGGCTGATAAATAACGATATTTTGCGATAGCCGAGTTCAATAATTGTTTTATCATTCGATCACCAAATTTGGATTCTTATTTAAATCACTCTCTGACGGTTTCTAGATTGGCAAAGAACCACGACTGGGAATTGGTAAAAAGGTAATTGCTACCTCGCAGTACTGTTATAATTTGGAATCCCATGCCATGAAGGGAAGTCTGCAAAACTTTTTCTGGCTGTACCCGTATAAAGGAGTTGTATTCTGTCAACAGGGCCTTGTCTAGCGTTCAGGAATCTCAGTTAGTAGTTTCGACGAAACTTCCGGAAAACAGTCGCAAAGTAATCACGTCTTCTATTAATTCATGTTATTGTGACCCAGGCCTTAAGCTTGAGAGAAAAAAAATCGGAAAATTGGTGCATGGCTCCCAGCAATACAGGCCATAACCATGTTTAGCTATCGAGAGCATTTAATCCTTTCATTAATTTGCATGGCGATTTTCCAAAATCGCCTTCTTAACTGAGAACAGCTTAAAATAGCATATTTACTAAGTAGAAAAATGTTAGGAAGGTGATAGTTAACGTATGTGTAGACTGTTCGACTCAAGGTGGTACTTTGCTCCAACTCCATCTGAAAAAACAGCATTGAATCTTTATTTATCGAAGTGACGGGGTCAGAAAAAGTCGAACAAACCCACCAGAAACCTGCTAAAGCCGTGAGACGCCACAGTGAAGTAATTTCCTCCTGCAGTATTAACTTCACAGCCATTCGCAAAAAGATTCCGGAGTAATTGAAAGGCGGGAAAATTTACCACGAAAAACTAAAACTGGACAGTTTAAAAAGAGGCCGAAGTTGGGGAAAACAACCTAATCCATTGCCGCAGCTGTTTGGTTACGGGAACCTTAAATGTTATTAGTGCAATTTACTAAATGAAGATAATTAAATTGACAGGTGTAAAAACAATAATTTAAGATGAGTTACATAAACAACCACAAAAAAAAAATTATTTTCAATGGCGGAAAACATGACATACACATATCTTACAGTAGAATTTCGAAATTTGCACACTCTGTACCACACAAAACCTTTCACACAGACAAGCAATTTTCCAAAAAGTTCGGGAGAATTTTCATAAGTAAAGTGTTTGCTACTTCCATTTGCACGCTTAGTTGAAAGTCACAACTATTGTTGACGCTTTGAAATGTTTCCGTTACTTGATTGATGCAGTGACCCTTCAAATGCAAACAAAATGGACTGCTTGAAATTTCTAATCCATTTGCTCTAATTTCCACATGAAATAAATCACTTTCAAATGTTATATTTTACTGACTTCACGCAAGATTATCATTCACCTTGTGCTGAATGTCGGTCAGTTTCACGTTAATTTCTGCGGATAGTAAAGTGTCCCCACACTAAATCGTGAGTAATATTAGAATATCACATCTTGTCGCCCAGCTGTGTAATGTTTTGTACAAAAATGTCTTTCTAGATTTATGATCAAAAATTTAAAGCCTCACGGGAAGCACTGCTTGAAGGTTAATGGTCCTATACTAAGATTCCTGTACATTTTACAAATTGAAACTGTATTTATTAACTGGAGGTTTGGTTTCTATCACTAATTTTCTTCAAAGAAGTTGTTTGCCGCTTTCATTTTGAATTTCATGGTTTCAGATTTCAGATTTTCAGATTTTATTATTTGACACTATTTACAGACATATTTCACTATCGCACACTATTACAAAAAATTCATTAATTAAAATAAGGAAAAAATTTCTCCAAAGGGACAAGAGAGAAGAAGTATTTAAGAAACGCAAACATCTTGTTGGAAAGAATATTCGACATTTGCCTTCTTTACAAACTGAAATAGGAATCCATCTCTCGAAGTAACAAGATCTATATAAACGAGTCCTTGACCGGCTACCGTAAAAGGCTCTTTGGACGAATCAAGGATTACAAGAGGAGTTTCCACTTCCTGTTTGATTCATGAACTATAAATATTAAGAAAGAGATTAGCCCAATTTCGTTAATTAGAAAATTACCAAGGTTTCTGCTAACCTTGAAATACTAATTATCTGTTAACGGGCCAACACCCCTTCTAGAAACAAACAGTTTACCCATTTTGTTATCATGATTTTCATGTAACTGTAACTGTCCCCTTCGTGCCGATTGGTACATGGTTACATAGTATTTACCAAATGTTTGGAACTTTAGATTTTCAAATTAAGAGTACCAAACATGATTTATTGAAAGCGGCAGCTTTTTCGCTGAACGATATTTCGTTTCCCTTCAAATAATCAACCTCTTTACACTGCCGACACTTTTCTCTTGATCTCCATTTCAAATGACAATGCTAAATCCATCTCTTAAATGCTAATGTTGCTCCAGAATTCCGCATACAAAAGCATTCTGTAATTTCAGGTTATAATCTTAGTTAAAGTGGGAACGTTGTAGGCGGTCTTCTTTTCTCGAAGGATACAGCGACCCTGCACTTGCAATTAGCCTTTTAGGAATTTCCGACCAACCTATTTTTCATGTTAAATGATTCAGCGACTGACGATCATCATTTATCTTCCGCTGAATGTCGCTTCCATGGTGATGTCTGCCGCCTAAGTCGACGGCCTCTTCGCATAAAGTGGAGGATCTTTAAGTCATTAGAATTTTGTTCCAAGTAAATCTGAGGCAAGGGTAAACTTGAACGATAAATATCATTCCATTGCTCTAAAGTTATTTTCGTTTCAATTATTTTCCTGATTGCTTCCATACTCTGTCTGCATTTGTACACTTTGAGGTTTGTCATCAACCATAGTGCTGACAGCTAGCCTAGAATTGAATTTAGGTCACAAATTAAATTAAACCTGGTTTTCACTAGAGACGCAAGCACAAGCGTAAGCAATAGGGATTACCCAAGCGAAAACGAAATTCGACGCAAAAACGAGCACAAGCAAAATCATCCGAACAGTCCGAACTGTTTAGGCGTGAGGTAATCTAGATCCAGTGTTTCACTGGCCAAACACAACCAGGTGTGGTAAATATCCTTGTGCTTGTGTTATGCCTGAGCGGTATTTCGTTTTCACTTGCTGCTACGCAAACGCAAGCACAAGCGCAAGCAAAAGGAATGAAAAGGAAAAATGTTGAGTCAGAAATTAAACGTTCCGTGCGAGATGCGATGACCCGAGTAGGTCAATGTAGACATGACTCTTACTTTGCAAGAAAGTCGAAAGTTTCTCTTTTCCATATACTTCAGTCTTACAATTCACATAGAATAATTTCAAGAGTCTTCTAGCTAGAGATTTTTTAAAACAATCTCCTAGAGATGCTCAAAGCCACTTTTTTATATAAATTCAACGCGACTCTGATCACCACTGGCACAATTAAGCAAAGGTGAAATAATTAAATCATAAGACAAACCGAGCCATAAATATTAATAGTTCTATTTACAAAATCAAGGTAATTAAAGAATTGACAGGTGCAATAAATAAATGAACTGAAAGAGTAAATTGGCGTTGCAGAACAAAATGTACGATTAGAGGTTAACTGTCAGATTAGAATTTCAAAATCTACGCTACCCCGTAAACATATGGGCCCAAGAACTTTTTCGCAAACAGACAGTTTTTTCCTATTGGTGTGAAGAATTTTTACATGAAATGTTCCCCTACTCTCCATATATACTCTAAACTGAAAGCGGTAACCATCGTTGGCGCTAAAAGCAGTTCTCTTCGCTCCAAAGGAATCGGCAAACCTCTAAGTATTGGACCAATCAGAATTTGACTCAGTTTCCCTGATTCCAGTCGCATATAATTCTTAGTCTAATGGCATCATTATTTATGGCTAAATCGACAGAAAGCAAACATTTTTTAGCAGTCCTTTATCGTCCCTTTTACTTTCGTAAATCTGAGATAAGAGCTGTTTTAAACGATAAATATTACTCCAGTTTCCTGTGCAAGACTTTTTTCCTTACCGTTATTTAATAATTATTTTTTCAGTAATCTACTTGCATTAAAACGCTTTAATTTTTTTCGTGAATCATAACATCAACGGCAAGCTAATTGATTTCTTCGAGGAATTAAGGTCAATTCCCGAACTGCATGAGAAACGTTCCCAGTGAAACGATCCCAGTGAAACGATCAAAGTACGTCAACATCAGTACTTGATAAAGTGTGAGCTCAGTAATTACATTGCCACATCGTAGGACAAAATAATGAGACGGAACGAGTAACTTACATCATTGTGCCACATAGTAGTATATCCTTTCTCAACTTTATGATCGAAGATCTCTTTTTGGATTATCCATTATCACTTTGCGTCAAGACATAACTTGAGACACATTTTGGTATTGTTTGAAATCATTGAAGTTACTGCTAGAAATATCGATTCCTCTAGAAATATAACCCACTAAACTGGAATCTAGTTTCAATAAGCGGTGTCAATTTGGCATTGATTAGAGAAGACTGATTAACTGCTGATTGAAAATGTAAGATATGGTCCGCAAAAAGACTCTCTCGAAACACATGGAATCAGATTGGCTTTTAGCTCATGTTTATAAGTAATCTTACACAAAACTGAAAGAGTAATCAAACTTATCACTGTCCAGTTGTCTCGCGTCTTTTATTTATACAGCGCCACAAATTTCTGTTCGAAATGAGCGAACAATTGGTGCATGTGTTCCAGAAGTACAGGCCATAACCATATTTAGCTGTCCAGATCATTGCGGTTTTTTTTTTCAATTTGCATCTTCCAAAACTGTCTTCTAAATTGCATCTTGATTAATCATAAAGATGCCAGTAAACTAGGGGTTAACTCATATACAAACTGTACCACTCAGTGCGGTATTTTGCTCCAACCCTCTCTGAAAAACCCGCGTATGGGATCTTCATTTATCGAAGCGAAAGTGTCACTGAGCAAACGTCGCACAGAACCACTAGAAACCTGCTGCAGCCGTGAAATGCCAAAGGAAAGCAATTTCCTCCTAGAGTTTTAACTTTAAAATCATTCGCAGAAATTATACTTTGTATTTTAAAAGCCAAAAAAAACTCGACAGGTAAAGGGGCCGAATTCATTGAAAATAAACTAATTTGTTGTTGCAGCTGTTTGGTTACCAGAACTTTAAACGTTATTGGTGCAATTTACTAAAAATAATAATGAAGATAAATCAAGAGTTGACAAGTGTAAAGTAATTTTAAAATTTGTTGCAAATTTAAAAATTAAGTAAAATATTACTAATGGCCAAAAACATAACATATATGACATAAACATCTATTACAGTAGAATCTCGAAATTTGTGTATTCTGTAAATTTATCTGCAAAACCATTTACAAAAACAAGCAGTCTTCTAAATATGTCAAGAGAAATTTTACATACAAAGTGTCTGCTACCTCCATTTACACACTTAGTTGAAAGTGACAACTACGGTTGACGCTGTAAGAGGTTTCCATTACTTGAAAGATGCAGCGACCCTTCAATTGCAAACAATGGACTACGTGGAATTATCAACCCATTTGCTCTAATTTCCATATGAAATAAATCAGTGGCAAATGTTATCTTTCACTGACTACACGCAAGATTATCATTCATCTTGTGCTGTGTGCCGAATGTCGGTCAGTTTCACCTTCATTTCTGCGGACTAAATCCAAAACCTCTTCAAGAATACAGGCGATTACTTGAGCTCAATCATTATACTATATTTTCGCAAATCTCAGGTGAGAACAATTTTAGATGTAAAATACTCCTAAAATGTTTTTCATTTTGTCCTGACAATTGTGTTCCAGATAAATCAGTGTATGTAACTTGGATCATTTAGCTCAGAACTAACTTTTTTGATGAGTTGAACTAAATGAGTTGAATTTACTCAGGAGCGTTCCTGGCGCACAAAAAAACTCTCAGCACAAAAAGTCGCAGATGATATAAGAATATCACATATTTTTGATTAGCTGTGTAATCTTTCTTAGAAAGATCTTTTTGGATTTTCTCTCGTATATTATTTACATAGTGCCACGAAGCTTTGGAGAAATTACAAATATTGGCGAATAAGTTAAATTAGGGACAGGTGATTACTTTTTAATTGTCAAAAACATTGCGTCTTTAAAAAAAGACACAAATCCCATCTTCAAAAAATGTCTTTTAAATGGAGAAAAAAGCCTTAGATAGCAATAAAAGTATTTAAAAACATGCCAGCAGAGTGGCAGTTAACTCTGCTGACATGCATGTTGGAATTCCAGTCAAGGAAACTCGTTCTGGGGCTTCAGGGACATGCATCCAAATAACAGGGTCTAGAAAAGCTGATAAAACCAATGGCCAAACTGTGACATATACTTCTATGACGGTAGAATTTCAAAATTTGCGCTATTTGTAAATATTACCGCAAATAACTTTCACACAAACAAGCAATTTTTAAACTCGTGGATACGCGAAGCGTAGAAACGTGTTTGTTGCGGGGACTTCGATATGCAAATGTGTCACTCACCCACTCACTCAGGTGTAGACACTGTTCGTAATTAGTCAGCCCGAACGAGAGCGCCCGACTCCGACGCCATGTTGGAGTAGCAACCGAGCTCGACGCCATATTGGAATAGTAACCGTGCAGTCAGTGCGAGCCTACTACTCAATGCGTGCATCGTGCCAGCCCGAATATTGATGATTTTGTAGCTTTTACACGACCATTAATATTAGGTGTTTCGCTAAATTGAAGAGGAGTTGACTTCGAATGTTCGAATTAGTACTATGGCCAACTTAAAGGCTGAATTTCAGGAGCATTTGAGTCTTCCAGGCGTTCAAAATGACCAGGAGATGTGCATTTGTTTGCTGGCAAGTGACCTGAAAATGATTAAATCTCATGCTGATGTGGTAAGCTTTGATGAGCATGTGTCTTATTCCTCGACCTTAATGAACTTACATGAGCGAAACGAACAACTTTTAATGAACGAAACAGCTATTGAAAACAGGACAAACCTCGGCACCATTGTATGACATTGTAATTTCATTTTTATAATTTAGTGACATAGCCCACTACAGCACACGGCCAACTGTATCGAAGCTACAAAGTTTCTCCGACACTATATCAAATTGATTTTGAGAATCACCAATCACAGAAGACAGAAACTTTCACAGTCACCAACGCTCCTGTCATTCAAAACTCAAATCAAACGGTCTCCAATGTTGACCTCAACTGCAAGTTTTCTGAGCGTAATTTTGAACTTAAGGCAACGTCATAATAATGACATGACGCCTTGAATTGCGTTGCATAGTTATTATTTAAGAAATAGAAAACATGTACCGCGCATATCTCTATCGAGTTATTGAAACACGAGAGGAAGTTTCGGAGAACGAGAAATGCTGTGGCAACACAAACCGACAGGCGAGTGTTTCCACAGCCACCAAACACTAATGGTTGATAAGTGTGCGACAGCTCAGCCAGTCGGATGGCGGCATAAGTATACTTGCAGAAAAATACTCATACGTGCTATAACCTTGTACATTATAGGATTAAAGGCACAGAGCGACTTCAAAACTGAAGATTCTTTGTTCCTTAAGCGACAGAGGCGGCGGGTAATTTTACGGCCACTTCAGGTCTCCAAAAGAGATTCATTCTTCATACCATAGCAACATGCACCTAAACAACACCAAAGCAACCATCAGCTCTTCCAACGCAACACTTTATTGCCAGTACGCACCTGACCTAACGTGGGACTCAAATACCTCCACTTTTCCATGGATTATAGCCGTTTTCATACTCATTGCTTCACCCCCTACCATTCTTTTGAACGCGATGGTGATCGTAGCCATAAAGCAAAAGAAAGAGCTACAAAGGCCCTCAAGAATTATGTTATCAAGCCTGGCTGTTACAGATCTTCTAATTGGTGCTATAGTAATGCCGTTATCTGTCACTGTTAATTTCTTAGTAGCGCGTCAAGTTTCGTTTGATCATACATGCATGTTACTCTTGGTGAATCCTAACTTAATGCTGTTTGCCTTCCTGGCTACCTTAAATCACTTGACGATTATTGCTTGGGAGAGGTACGTTGCGATACAAAAATGGATGGACTACAAGTTTACCATCACAAATGGCCGCCTCAAAAAACTGGCGATAGCCGCCTGGCTCTCAGCTCTCCTCGCAGCGCTTCCAATCTTTATAACCATCGTAACCGGTGGGGATCGTAAAATTGTGATAGGCTTGTTTATGATGTGGACTTGTGTGGTAGTAACCCTTTTGATACTCATAACATATTTTTATCTTAAGGTATATCTCGGAATGCGCCAACATAAAATAGACCAAATCCGCAAAGCTGGAGTCGCCGTTCTCGTGAATGTGAAGTTTGAATCCAAAGTTGCCAAGACGACTGGCTTGCTAACTGCTGTAGCAATATTCTCCTTTATCCTATTTCCTCTTTGTGCCATTTTGCGAAGCGCTGTTCCAGGCTTGCCTGGATATCTCGCTTACCGGCTCACAGAGGCAGTGACGCAGTTGAACTCTCTATTTAATCCTCTGCTTTATTGTTATAGAGACAGCCATTTCAGGAATGCTATTCGCGAGCTTTTACACATAAAGAAGCCTCAAACAATCCAGCCAACAGTTCCTGCCGTTCCATTTCCCAGGCAAAGGGATCTGTTTGGGTCGGCAGAGCTGGACAACGTGGAAAAACCTTCTCCGCGTGTAGCACTATCAGGATCCTGCAATCTCCCGCTGGTTTTAGACTCTGCTAATAGAACACCAAGTGAAGCCATATTGAAGAAGTCGTCGTCTGCTCCCCAGTTGATAAATGCAGCAGCTCCTTAGTTGAATGGCTTAAAGTTGCAACAACCAATTTTTATCGTGGCAACCACTGCAGCAATCCATGCTGATAGTGGCAAGCAAAATAAAGCGAGAGAAAACAATCCTCAAAGTGTGGAAGATGCTAAGAAGCCTGTTGTTGCACCACATCTAATTAGGAATATTAGTCAAGATCGAAATCCAGAAACGATATAAGTATTTCCAACGTGAAATTTGCTAATCTCGAGCATTTCGAAGCGGAAAGACCCAAGGCCCAAAAGAAAGACCCAGAACAGAGTTATTGGTCCCAGTTAAAGCATCGACGGTCCAGACAAAAGGTGCGAATGGCAGTAGCAGGTCATAGAACATGAAAAAACGCATACTACCTAATGCAAAGATTTTACTTAATTTGTGATTCAAGACCCAAATTGATCATTACCCGGATCACATGTAGCCAGTGGCTCATTGATCCGTCTAAAACGCATGATGCTGTGCGTAATGCTGTCGATTAACAGCTTGGGGTTGTTTTTAATTCCCCTTTCGACTCCAGTTCTTGGACTGTGTGCATTTGCCCAGCTGGACTTGACCAATCTCGTTCCAGAGGCCACGAATTGTTAAGGCCAATACCGAGAACCGACACTTATAGGAGGAACTGGAGGGTTAGCCAGCATTAAGCCCAGTTTAAACATCGAGTTTTACATGCGCCGAGCCTGATATTAAGTATAATAGAACGGCACAAATTCGACTTGGACTCATAACTACCTATTAATCGAGCGCGAGGTCTTCATGAGCAAAATCTCAAACCGAGACCTCGGCGAGGCAAGGCCGAGGCAAGGCAAGGCAAGGCCGAGGGTTGAGATTTTCCCATAAAGTTCGGACGTTCGACGTTAATAACTAGTTTATTGTATGGCTTTTTGCTTTGCTTTTACGGTCCCATAACTGAATCGTGGGCATTACGGGAGAATAATGCCTTAGAATTTGCCAATCAGAGCTCGTTTTGTATCGGCTACAAACACAAGACATACAATAATCATACATAATACTGCAGATACATAATATAAATTATATTCTACCTCAAAATTTTTAGGTGAATCTGAAAATTAAGTTTGACGCCATTAGGTTCCACGTCAGAATCAACTTAATCATTTGAGTCGCCTCACATGGGAAACACGGTGGCCACATTGGGCCCGTTTCTCGAAGGTCCCGAAAAGTTTTCGCACCCGGAAAGCCATAGCAAAATCTCAAACCTTATGATCACTGAGCTGTTTTAGTCACATATTCTTAATATGAACAGAAGTTCTCTTCATACAGGTAGTTTCAGGGGTATACACCTCTCCGTTTTTAGATACAAATGAACTAAAAATGGCTTTACGGGCCCGAAAAGTTTCCGGGGCTTTCGAGAAACGGGCCCATGGTAAGTGCTCTCGACTCCGGATCGAGCGGTCCGGGGTCGATCCAAAGCTACTTTCACAAGGTTATGACGAGATTCATTGTCAGAAAAAACAGGACAAACGCATGAAAAACTGAACAACCACCAATGTTGCCGCCATGTTTTGCACATGTTTAAACAGACATAGTTGTGGCAGATAGGAGTCCCGGGGCTTGGGAATTGTCTTCTTTTTCGTGCATGGGTGCAGGGAATAGGCCGCCGAGTAAGAAAAAAAAATGTCCAATCCCTGGGGACATGTCCAGGGGTGGGGGTGGTAGCAAGTGGACGCATAAAGCATGAATATAAGGCTAATATATTATACACTTTTAATGATAAATAACTGATCCCTTTTTTCCCTTGATGTTTCCCGAGACGAAGTGTAAATTAAGAAACATTTTCTAATGTGCTTCAAATTTGCTGAAAAACATGTAAGGCCCTTTTCCATTTAGCCTGCAGGAGAGACAGATTTGCCCCGCTAACCTGCTTCTTCTGCAAGCTATTTCCGCGCTTTGAAAATTCTGCTTTGAATTTTCGGAAATTTCCACTGACGAATGGAGCGGCACTTTTCCAAATTTCCGGAAAAGAACACAACCGAAGTACACCGAGATTTTCGGAAATTTCTCTCCGTTGCATTTAACTTTTCTCCCAGAATTTTCGGAATTTTCGGTTGAATAGTTCTCTTTTCGGAAATTCAACAATTTCCGGATTTTCTGGAACTTTTCCCTGGAAATTTCCGAACCATTTGTCCCCGTTTCGAAAATTTCGGAATCTTTGGTCGAATGGAAAGCGCCCTTTCTCAGGAAATTTCCATACCATTTGTCCATGTTTTGAAATTGTCGGAATTTTTAGGTGACTGGAAAGCGCCCTGGGTTTCTTAACTCATTCACCTTACCATAGTCTCCTCCGCAACCGTTTTTTTGGATGTCACGCAACTCTCCCCTTTCCGTGACATCCCAAAAAACGGACTACCTTACCAGGGAGAGGAGTGTTCTGGTTGGCTGATAGCATCATGAATAGTTTATTAATCAAACAATGCAAGACTATTAATTAAACTGCTCATCTCGTTTTATTTGACAGAACATTTAAATAAAATAGCATTTCATGCCAAGAAATTTAAAATACTGAGCAAACTAACTCCCTCTCGCGGCAGTAACTAATTGGTCACGCAAGTCCTGTCCCCAACTGTGAAGCATTGCGTGACATTGGGTACAAAAGTTACGTGACCGCCGAAATAACTGCTGTGAAGGAATCCAACTCTTTGCGAAACAAATTTTGTAAAAAGTTACGGTAAATTCGTTCAAATGCGTACAAACTATACAACGTGGTAAAGGATTTTCCTGTTGCCGTTATTTTCCTTTGGGTTTTCCGTTGCCTAACAGCCGTTTCGTTCTTTGGAGTTTCTGTAGGTTGTCGTAAACGTTTTCGCTCCGAGGATCCAGTTTTAGCGCCTTCTTATAGTATTTTGAAGCTTGGTCGTGTTTACCCCATCTATGATATAGCACCCCTGTTAAAAAAAAAAAAAGAAAAAGAAAAAAACAAACAAACAAACAAACAGAACAATTCAGACATTTAGAAGTAATGTATCAAGCACGAGAGACACTGTCTCATCGGGATATCTAAACTCCGAGAAGAGAGTTCAAAATACGACGCGCAGCGGAGTATTTTTTATGGGATTCGGGGTGTTTGGATAGCCGATGAAACACTGTCTCGAGTGTTTGATATATCTTCTCAATCGAGAGAAAAACTAAGGAGTAAACGGAGAAGTAAAATCGTCAAAATCGATGAGTCTGAGAAGTAAATTTTCACGCTTTGCCTAAGCCCTAATATACAATTGTAACCGAGGTTAAGGACTGTGTTCTTACCCAGATTTCCATGAATTTCTGCAGAGTTAGGGTTTAATTCCAACGCAATTAAGAAATGATTTTCAGCTTCCTGCAAAACACAAAGAATTTTTTAATTTCAAAGGTGGTTATTCTTGTGCGATAGATCAATCAAATGGTAAAAGTGAAGCCCCTTCCACTAACTCCGTAAAAGAAACTAACAGAAGGAAACTTCGTGAGATATAATGTATATATAAATTCCATCAAAACCTGCGCACCTGGAATTCTTCCTTCTGTCCAAGCATGTTACCGAGGTTGAAGTAGAGTAAGGATTCATCCGGGATGTACTTCTTGGCTGCCATGAGCACAGCAATTGCTTCATCTCTGTCACCTAGTAGTAAAAATAAAGACGATCAAGGACTTCGCACTTTGTCAATAAAAGAACAAACAAGAAAAAACAACAGAAAACAAAATTTGTTCAGACCTACGAGAGCAACTCGCATTAAGAAACTTTTAGCAGTTTCGTATTTTCGAGAGGGGCGTGTCCCTCAGCAAATGATGTTCACAATTGTAAAATGCTAATTTGAAACGTTTTGTCAAAACCCAAACCAAACATGGTTGCTCAAGCAACTGTCCTTAGGCTTCCCTTCAGTTACATCTTTTCCGGTGCCTCTTTTCCCGCACGAAAGGGCTTGCCACCAGCCTCGTTCCCATGATCTCTGTTATTCTCGGGCAAGAAGACAGACTCTGGGAACGAGGTGGGCTTGTCACCTCCACAGCGTCATCGTTCCCGCCAAAATTGTCACTCATCGGTAACGTCTCAAATTTTCAAACAAGTCTTGCAAATTTTCGCTTCAGACTCTTACAAACTTCCAGATCAGGAAAACCGAAGATGGCGTTGAGTTTTTCCATTTAACCGCTGTAAATATTTTCTTGCGCTTGCATTTCCTGCGCTTTGCGCGGGTGAAATTTTCCCGCGCTTGTCACTAATTACATATTTTCTCGCGCTCAGCGTCGCCAACATGTTTTGCAGCACTTTGCCATGGATTACATATTTGCGCTTCGATTCTACCATCGTTTCTGTTTCTGTAACAGCCAGCTTCGTAAAAGCCTTGAGAAAAATTCTTCTTAAACGCGTACCTGACTTTTCAAGAAGCAGCGCATGATTCATCCACGCTCCCACGTGATCGTTCTTTAAATTGACAGCTGCTTTAAACGCTGCAATGGCTTCTTTGTGTCTCCGTTGGTCAATGTACTGAAAGGAAAGTCGTTAACATGACTTGAGTGTCCTATTTATTGTTTTTATTAGTGAGCGAGGTCAACGAGTTCTTACCAGATTTCCAAGGTTGAAGAAAGCGTCTGGGTATACTCGTCTGTGTTGTATGGCGTTGATGTAGCATTTTTCCGCTTCCTAACAAAAAAATGATCAGTGAGGACAAAGTGCGTTGCCAAAATCGGTTGTTTTAAGTAATCGGTCACACTAAGAGCCATACTAAGTCGCACAGAACGCTGCGATAACTGACGCTTGCAGTTACAACATGTCACGTCGGGGGCAGATTGGCTGCGCTGAAATAAGTCACACTAGGATCTACATCTACAATACAATGCGATAGGAGTTACTATGGCCACTGTACAGGAGCTATAATGCACCACGCTAGGAACTACTGGAGGAGCTAGGAGCAGCAATTAGTCACTCTAGGAGAATTGGAAACACGACAAGTCATGGCAAAAGTTCACGCTAAGAGGTACAATAATAAGTCACGCTAGGAACTTTAAGTCAAGTCAGGAACAATAAAAGTCACAGCAGCAGCTACGATAAGTCTTCTTTAATATAATAGGTCACGGTAGCGAATACCATAAAGGTCACGCAAAAGCTTACTGCATGATCACGTCATTACAATCAGTTGATTTGTTTTTCTACTCACGTCACTTTTATGGAGTGCAGCCTTGACAGTTCCTAAGTTCATCCAGCCAGCGGCAAATGTATTACTGTTCACAAAACATCATCAGTTAAAATATTAACGATATAACAGTCACAATGATCCAAATGACGTTATCTTTTTAAAAGAAAGAAAGAAAACCTAAGCTCTTTCACCTTAGCCTCGCTAAAATCATGTAAAGAAACTACAGACTACAAGGCCAGTCAGAAAATTTTAAGCGTTTGTAAAACCTGTCGGCCTTCATCCAGGTCATCGCGGTCTTTCTGTTTCGTGGAGGTAACCGAGACGAACGGTCAGGTGACCAGAAATAGAGTATGGAGTCCTAGGAACTTAGCAATAATTAACATACCTTATTTCCACGGCTCTTTCTAAAAGTACCTCTGCTTCTTTATATCTTCCATTGTCCTATCAATTGAACAAACAACTTATGTCTACTGATTGACTTCAACTACAACACAACGCAGTCGTGGAAAAAAAAACAATTCTCGTAAATGTACACCAGACGGACTTATCCGACGGACTTCTTCCAATTAGAAACACACACACATCTTCATATAAGTACAGGAACAATTCACGATGGATTTTGTCCAATCAGAAATATCACGTGCGCAAAGAAAGTTCTCGAGAAAGAAGCAACTGCGTTATCGCAGACAAACAGACGGACAGACAGAGAGGCAGACAGGCAGAAAGACAGGCAGACAGACAGACTGTCGGACAGACAGACAGACAGATAGACAGACAGACTGTCGGACAGACGGAGACAGACAGATAGAGAAACAGAATTATTTTTAAATATGGCGGCCAAAGGGTTGCACACGCTTCCCCTTCTCCTCGAAGGCCAAAAGGCAATGAAAATAATATACTATTGATCCCAGACTTCTGTTGAAATGGCTTTCTTTCAGGCCACTGCACGCACCGTTGGTTTCATTTACGGACTCAAACAAAAGTGATCACGTGATGACGAATTTCATGATCGTGTGATGAGTGAATCTCTGCCGTCGGGGAAGTGCTTCACAGTTTGCTTGCAAGTTTGTTGAGTTTCGCACTTTCTAGCAAGATACGATCCAAGATGTGTTACAGAGAAGAGGTCGACAGAGGGAAAATCCATCGCATGGATAAGAGTTTTCCTCGAACTTGGTACTTTTGAGAAATTTGCAACAGCCGTGCTGCAAACTTTGGCCATCCGCGCCGAGAGATATTTGTCATCATGTGATCGCTTTCTTTGAATCCGCTGCTGAAACCAACGGTGCGTGAAACGGCATAAAAAAAGCCATTTTAACAGACGTCTAGGATCAGTAGCAGTTAGAGCGGTTTTCATTTGAGTGTCGAAAAGGAACTGGTTTCACATCAACTACGCAACACGATTGGCTTTAAAAACTCGCGCCATTTTTTCATCCAATCAGAAGCAAAACCAAAACCAATCGTGACTTGTTCGCCCGCGTTTTCCCGGGTTTTGCGTCAGCTACATGTAATTAGTTCGAGTTTTGATTGGTTCACTGCATTGTCTGCGTCCTTTGTGATTGGATAGAGTGACTCCTTTGGTTTTGGTTTTACGACACTCAAATGAAAACCGCTCTATGAAATAAGATTCAAACTCTACCTTTATGAGGTTTCCAAGATTATTCAAAGCTTGGTCATATGTTGGATTTAACCTGCTCAATACAGAAGAAAAACAAAGAAACACATTAAGAATAGACAAACATTCTAAAAAACTAGTAGTCTAAGACATGGTCGGGTCTGAAAAGCCAGGTTGAAGCCATGACCGGAGTCGTTGTTCAAGACACTTTACTCGACTCATGGTATCTCTCTCCACCGATATATTATAAATTGCTGCCAGCGAATTGTTACCTGGGACAAATGGGGTGATATTCAGCGATAGCCGTACTGGTATTCAGTGTCTGTGCAAACAATTTTCATGCTACAAAAACTGGACGTAGACTCCAAACTAATCCATAGGATCCAAATAAATGAACGTATATTATATTGCTATACTTAACACATGTGTACCTGATTGCTTCTCTATAAAATTTCTCGGCAACTTCTACTTGTCCCTTTTCACCTCGTACTTTACCAATGTTGTAATGAACCTGTTAAAGTGAAAGCAATTGCAATTATAACTGATTTGTGTATTGTTCCACCTGTTCTATTCACAAACTCGCGCTTGAACATTAATTCTCTTCATTTATATTGTGAGAAAACAGCCCAGCTGTAGCTTATACATCATTATCTGCGGCACAGTTACCACAATTAGCAACCTGCTTCCTTCGAAAAAAGCCGACCCTCCAAACTTAGAGCAAAACTTCCTTACCATGGCGAACGCCATCATACGAGTTCATCAAAACCCACAATCAAATTTCTTCGTTACTATCATTACCTAGTACCTACGTAGACGCAACAAACCTTTGAGTCATTAACAGCGGATCTATAACGTAATTTGTATCAAAGGTTAGATGTTCCCGTTACCTTAGCATTGAGCGGACAAACGAACATCCCGGAAGTGAATAGAGTGTCTTCATCTATCCATTCAGATGATCTCTAAAGAAAAAACAAACATATGTAAAATATTAGTTTTAGTTCACTTTAAACGAAAGTCGTCTGTGAAAAAGAAGGGAGCAGGTTGACAGTTTTGATGAACTGTTAAAAATGTTTCTCGTTTAGGATCTTGTGTATTTAAGGCATCTGTGGGCCGAGTATCGGCCAACTCTAGCCGGTGCTGGGACGCAACGTAAACGAGGGCAATTCGAATAGAGAAAATAATTTAATATTTGAATAGAGAAAATAGAACTCAGTAACAACTGAGCCGACCAAGTGACGGTAGAATATAGGCCACGTGTCGTTTAAGTATCGGCCGCTTGTCGACCGAGTATCGGCTGACATGCGTGTCGGTCGAAAGGCAACCGATGCACTCGACATGTACGCCGAGTTTCGGTTGACATATTGACTGACTACCTGCCGACATGTCGACCGATAGTGTCGGCAAGGTCCGTCATTTCTCGTTTCTTACCTGTATTGTTCGAGCCATGTACAAAGCTATAAGCAAACCGATACCGAATCCTAATACCTAAAGGAACAGAAAAAAACACATTGGCATTTCAGAAAGTTACCAGTTACATTAACTCTTACATTTAACAGATTAGTAAAAATTAGCGATAAGAACGAACGACGGATCGGAGTCGCCATGGCGGGGAGAGCTACTTTTGCGGCCCATTAATCTCAGCAAAAGACGAACTTGCAAAATAGAAGGAAACTTTTGGCCAATAAGAATATCGCTCACCTTCTTTCCCAAGCGCTTTTTGCTCAGTAAAATAAACCCGAGTACAGTGATGATACAAGACCCGATACTGGAGAGATACAGCACTCTTTCTGCCACAACAAAACCAACAGTGAAGAAGATATTCGATGCTGGAAGGAACGGAACAACAACTAAGGCGAGGCCCATGGTCAAGATCCTAAAACAAAACAAAAAATGTAAGTAAGTTATCTTGAAGAATTGTGCTTTAGGAAGATGGACTAGCAACGGTTTTATTGAAGCCCTAAAATGGCTGGACGAGCTACAGTTATGCCAAAGTGGTAGTGCATACTGCGAGCAGTCTCCTTTCCTCGAAAATCCGCGGGGAAGAACGCAAAACAAGCAACCGCGCGAGCGTGACTGTGAGCGTGACGCGCGAGCGGCGATGACGCGGGCTTCTCTTTTCGCTCGTCTACGCGCTACGACGCTCGCGGCATCACCGCTCGCCGCTCACACGTCACGCTCACAGTCACGCTCGCACGCTTACTTGTTTTGCGTTCTTTCCCACGGTTTTCGAGGAAACGAGAGGCAGCTCGCAGTCTAAAGCCTAAGCCGGCAAACCCAGAGGCAGTCAGATGTTGATAATTAGCGCCTTTTGCTAAACATTTTCCTAACAAAAGGTGCTGATTATCAACAGCCTACTGCATCTGCGTATGTCGGCTTCTGCTTATGTTTCAGTGGTTATGCGCTAGTGAAAATCAGCCTTTAAACGACTGGTTTAAGAAAAGTCGCGAACAAAACGAATCGTGGCTCACTCACACACGTTTTCCCGCGTTCGCGTCAGCTACAGGTATCTTATCTTTGAGTTATGATTGGTTCATTGGATTGTTTATGTCCTTTGCGATTGGTCAAAGTGATTACGTTGGTTTCAGTTTAACGACACTCAAATGAAGACGCTCTAAACCCAGATTTACTTATAGACTAAAATAGTGAGCAACCTTTCTGGCAACAATAAACCTCAAAATGATCACAATTAAACCATACCGTTTTATTTGTAAACTTTTTCCGCACACGCAGTAAGCGAGAAGTGCGAGCAAGACTGTCCACACACCAGCAACACAGAGCATGCGCAGGTCAAAGAACGATTTGATTAACGGCACGCATCCCATGGACCAATCAAAACAAAGCCACTGTGGAACGATTAGAAGCCAGGCATTGATGGCGTATAGGTAGTTATAGTTGATGACCTTTGAAGAGAAGCAAATACAACTTACACAAAGTTAACTCATCAGTGTGTTAATATTGGTGAGGGCATGTTTAAAACAAGGAATGGCGAAATGACGAATGGCACTGTGGTTTACCTAAACAGCGCTCAGGTTAGCTTAAATATCAGTGCCTCGACAGTGGTTAGCACTCAATAATTGTAAGGGTTAACCCTTTCAGACACCTGTATCCCACATTGATTCTTACTCGTAGTGTCATTTCGTCAGTTCACCATTTCATGTTTTAAACACGCTTTTGGTGGAGAGCTTTCTTTCTTGCAAGTTTCTGGACCCACCTGCAGGCGAGGTCCCGATAAACTCTGATAATCTTGCAAAAAGAGAAATGAGAGAAGAGGCCAACATTCCCCAATACGGACCGAACAAGCTGGTTAAACAGAGTATGTATAGTGATGGCTCTTTGAAAACTCTGCTGGTAAATTTAATCCCAGCGACCATTCTCGGTAAACACACACGACAAAGGTAAGAATTTACTTTCGTTTTTCAGGTCGCTTTCATGAACGTTCAACTGATGCTGTCCACCAAAAGTTAAGGAATGTGTATTTTTACTAAAAGATAGGGGCGTTCATTCGTTTAATGTTTTGAATAACCAATTCACTGAAATTAATTGGTGAGCAGCCCACCTTGACGGTAATGCAAAATTTGGACCGTTGAGGGAACCAATCAGACTTCTCATTTGCTTCTGAGCAATAGTTTCAGGTGGTACTGTTTAAATACTGTACAGGCTGATTTTAAGTTCTGTCTGACCACACAATTTATGAGCTACCGCATAAACACAGTGCGTTCAGGTGGGGCGGTTTGTTTTTCAAAGGTTAGGTATTTTCTGAGAATTTAGCCTCTGCTGCGATTGATAGGGGAAAATGAAACAGTTTTTGACGCTTGTTTATGTGAGCTGAGCACCGCTTACCCTCATAATAAGAGACTTCTCAAACGATGCAGGATTATCGACTACTTGAAATACTGGAGTTGAGGAGCCCATGACATGCCAACGACCAAACAGAAGAACAATGCCAGTGATAAACAGAACTACTTGCCGACGAATGAGAGGCTTTATCCACAGAGGTGGCTCTTCTTTCTGCTGCAACAACACAAAGCATATAACTGATATGATTTCAAAAATAACTCACAATAATTATTTGTCCAGTAGGACAGCTACGTCTCATAAGGTTGCCATTTGTCCTGACCTCACACGAGTACTACTGCTCCTCTAGTACAGGACGGTACACGTCCCATAATGGAATGATATTGTGTTTATCCAGTACCGACTAAAACGATATACGAATACTATCAAGTTAGTGTCATTTTCTCTACTCTAGTGTTACATTTAGTATAGAAAAATCTATGTAATTTATTATATACCGCCGTTTTTTTTTTCTATCATAATTTTTGTAAACAACGTCAATGAATAAAAATTAATAAAATAGAAAAAATGTTAACAATAATAATAAAAAATAATGGAATGATAAGGCTTATGATACTAGTTGCTAACTGCTTACTATAATTATTTTCCAGGTACGCAAGGCATGCAGAGAGCTATGTAACCGTTTTCCTTTTCACACGTGATGCTAGTGAGTTACTGTTTAGAATAACAGGCAAGCAAAAATTGGCCTTTTTGGCGATATGGCGACCATTTTGAATTCTATTGTTTCAAATAGCTATTATGGGATGCTCAGGGGGCAAATACATGTGCATAGAGAGCTATGTAGTTGTTCTCTTTTTCTCACATTGCAAGCCTCAAGTATGAGTCAGTTGCTGGTTAGAATTAAAGGCAAGCAATGCGTGTAGAGAGCTTTATAGCTGTAGCCCTTTTCACACATTACAGGCCTGTGATGCTAGTCAGTTACTGATTATAGAATCATAGGCAAGCAATGCGTGCAGAGAGTTATGTAGCTGAAGCTCTTTTCTCACATTGCAGACCTATGATTCTAGCCAGTTACTGGTCAGAATTATAGGCAAGCAATGCGTGCAGAGGAACATGCAGACTTATGATACTAGTTGCTTACTGATTATAGAATCACAGGTAAACAATGAGTACAGAGAGTTATCTAGCTGAAGCCCTTTTCAAACATTGCTGACCTATGACGCTAGTTGCTTTCTGATTATGGAATCATAAGTAAGCAATGTGTGCAGAGAGTTATGTAGCTGAAGCCCTTTTCACACATTGCAGACCTATGATGCTAGCTGCTTACTGATTATAAAATCATAAGTAAGCAATGCGTGCAGAGAGTTATGTAACTGACGCCGTTTTTACACATTGCAGTTCTATGATACTAGTTGCTTACTGATTATAGAACCATAGGTAAGCAATGCGTGCAGAGAGTTATGCAACTGAAGCCCTTTTCACACATTACAGTCCTATGATACTAGCTGCTTATGGATTATAGAATCATAGGTAAGCAATGTGTGCAGAGAGTTATGTAGCTGAAGCCCTTTTCACACATTGCAAGCCTACTGATACTGAGTAAACATTGCATTAGGCACATTAGCTCCTGGCCACAGGTTTTTGCATGCAATTGATGTAAGCACATCTGGAGCAACATACTTTTAAACCTCCATTCTTGCTCTCTTTTGTAAAGATTTTTCTTAACAGCAACAGTGGATCAATTTCACAGACTACTATGACGTCATGCACACAACAGATTCCCTGCAAGGTAGAAGGAGAGAGTCACTGGATTGAACAACTGCTCAAGGTACTCTAGTCTAATACTTATGATATTACTACACTTAAATACGATTTTATTCTCAGATTTGCTCAACTAAAAATAAATTTAAAAAGAAGTAAAATCTTGGTTAATGAGAGAAACCCTTCATTCTACTTTGGCAAGACATTTGTTTATAAATGTATGCTATGGCTGTGACAAAACAAATTCCAAATCTAACCTATTCTGTTACCCCCAACCACAAGAGGTATGGTAGACTGACAAGATACAACAAGTTAATCAATTGATACTAAAATTTGTTCTAGAGTTAGGGTTAACTGTAACATGATACCCCTGATAATTATGCCAATGTTTTAGGTAACAAAATTTTGTACATATAATTATAATTATGTTTTGGCTTAAATACATAATGAGGACTATGTTGTAGATCACTACCACCAAATACCTACAACCATTTGCATTAGTTTATTCAAGATGCCGAATGCCAGGTTTTCAGACCATACACTAAGCTAATCAATATCAGTAGAGAATGAACATTTACCAGAACAGTTATCCCTTGTTCCTTACAAAGCATCGCTATACAGCAAAGTACCATGCTTAATATGAGAGGTTTCCATGGCAACTTAACAGGAGGTCCACCCTCATCATAATCTAAACATAGCACAAAACAAAATAATTATTCTGACTCATAAGAAATTTTCATGCCAAAAATTTTCATGCAGGCTTTTGCATTGTCTTACAGAGGTACATTTACATGAGCTGATGAATGAAAAACTGAAAACCTTGCTGTTATAGAGCTAGAGACCTCACCGAATTCTCATTTGAAACTGGAATCTCTAAGTTACATGAGTCTATAACAAACACCGCTATTAATTTACACCTGCCCATGTTTATCCCAGTTTTATTCAGCAGCAGCAGTTAAGACTGAAATTGACCATAGCCAAAACAAATAAGCTTTAAGGAAAACACTAAATTCAAAATGCACTCTGTGAAATTCTGCTTGCAAGGAATCAATGAAACTAGAAAGTATTTATTAACACCATACTGGTAAGAAAAATCCCATTCCATTAATTTTCAACACACATTTACATGATACGTACAAAGTTCTATAAGACAAACTATGTGTAGTTTAAACGTCCTTGACCTGGTGTACAGAACAGTAAGTAATGTAATGGCTGTTCTTGAAGCTAAAAGTAAGCACAACTAAACTTACAGGTAGGCGCAGTGGCCAAGGGTTAGTGCGCCCGACTCCAGACAGAGCAGCCCAGGTTCGAGCCCTTGCCAGGGACATTATGTTGTGTTCTTGGGCAAGACACTTCACTCTCACAGTGCCTCTCTCTGCCCAGGTGTATAAATAGATACCGGCGAACTTAATGCTGGGGGTAACCCTGTGATGGACTAGCATTCCATCCAAGGGGGAGTAGAAATATTCCTAGTCAAATCATGCTGCAGAAACTGGGATTATAAAGCTCTGGCCTGATGGGCCACTTGGCTCATAAGCAGACTTTATCTACAGTTTATTAAACTTAACATAGCTAATAAAGTAGAAGAAATACTCACCAATATCACAGCATCTTACATAACACATAAATGAGAGAATAAAAAAGAGTGCACCCAAAAGATCGGCTCTACCAACCAAACCTGAAACCTAAGAAGACAATTAAAATAGGATATGAAGTATAATAGTTGTGCTGGGCAAGGACACAAAGTGTCAGTGCCCATGCTAATCTCAAAATTACCTTATTTTGTAAAGTATTCTCCAAGAAGAACTTCAGGCCTTTACCTAACAATTAATCAGGGGAAATTTGGAGGTGTCACTTGTAGTTTGCTAAGTCATGTGACTTCATATTTCTATGGCAACCTTGTGACAGAAATCTGGTGGGGTTTTTTCCATTTCCACTGTTCAGTGGTTTCATTTTGATCATTTTGATCATTTTGATTATTTTGTTGACTGGTGGTTGTCTCATTGTTTCAGGTTAGTACGTGTCCTTTGATGAGTATAGGCAATCGTATAAATGTGATTAGTATAGGTAATTGTGTAAATGTGATTCCAATTAACAATTTACACTCTGAGTGACATTTGAAAGTTCTCTCAAAATTGCAAGCCTACAGCCTTAAGGCAAATGCAATTTGAAAGAATTTTCAAATTGCTTGTGAGTTTTCATTTATGATTACTCATTTACATGTATTATCTGACTAAAAAAGTTAAAACAAACACGTGTTAATTTGCACTGCAGTTCAAACTAAAAATTAATGATATAAAATAATTATTATTGGCCTGCCCTCAGTCAATCACAATAAAGTAATTTACACAGTCATACAATAATAATTGTGTGAACAATATTTGGAAGCCACAAAGTGTTCTCTTGCATTCAATAACATTAGCAAGTATATGTTGGAGGATATTAGCAAAGAATAGACCTTTCCGGCATTCCACTTCAGTACGTACAAACAATAGCACCAGAGTGAGGTTTGGGTGGACATTTTCATACATTTGCTGTACTTATGTCCACCCTGACCTTGACTCCGTGCCATTGTTCGCTGGAATGCAGGGAAGGTCTATTTTCTTTTCACTTTTGTCAGATCTAGATAAATAAACTGGAGAGGGGGAGGGGAGGAGAGGGGAGGGCATAGTCATGTTTTATAACAAATAAAAGCAGTGATTTCATTATTTGCACAACTAATTGCCTCATGGCCACACAGTCATAGCTCATGAAAATGTTTGATTTTAATTTTGTGAGAAATTGTTACTGAATATGATTAAATCAACCACAAGAAGGCTAATAGCCATGAAAAAAAAATTATGTGTTTGTGTTGAAAAACATTTTACAGCTCATAAAAAAAAAACCCAAGCCACCCTCATGTTTGGAATTTAAATATCTGGGGATTGGGTGCAAACTATCAATATTGACAAGCTACTGATATTCACCAAAGAGATTTTATGAACAAGTAACTGCACAAAATAATAATTTACTAGAATAATAAATTAAGTTGGAGTTCACATTGAAATTAGTCTGGTTGAAAAGACTAGTGTACTTGAAAAACGTCAACTTTAAATGAAAGAAAGTACTGTAATGAACCAACTTTGAAACTATGAAAAATTTAAACGTTGGGTAGTCAAATTCAGTAAACCTGCCAGCAAAATACTCGACACCGGAGAAAATAGCATAAATAAGTCATCAGCTGTCAAAATTACCAAACTTTCCCACGCCAAGGTCAAGGAAATAAAATTAACCGTTAAAAGAATTCAAGAAATATTTATACTTACGCTTTCTGTGTGAATTGGATGAGCTGCAAACAGAACGGCGCAAACAAAACTCGCCTTGGGCGCGGGAAATTGAGTTCTTGTTGGTGCGGTATCATAATAAAATGTGATTTTATTTCTGCCACCGACAAGGATAGAAAAAAGTTTCAGACACAGAATTGACACCGCAGCGTGAAGCATGACATTGAGAAGATGAAATCCCCAGGGTTTAAGTCCTCCTGCCAACCAATAATTGAATCGAAATGTCAATATTGTGAGAGGTCGATAGCTCTTGTGGCTTGTATTTGAACTGACGTTCGTACCCCAGAAGTCATGAAGAAATAATTTTCCAAGCGGGATGTCGGGATTCAAGTCCTTGTTACCCACAATTGCTTCGGAATCATCGAAGACAAAACCACCCTTGCATGAATTAAAATAACATAGTACAGAGACACAGGAAACAACGACAGATGCGACTGTAAACGAAAAGTTAGGAACGGGCAAATCACTGTCGATTTCATCGCCGTCCGTGGCAAAGTCCAAAGAATTTGAAATCTCGCGTTCCTCTCCAACCGAATCTTTTGCAGATTTCCGTCGCAGCTTGTTGCCATTTCCCCTGTACCTGGATGCCATGAAACAGGTCTGTTATTGAGCTAATTTGAGGCAATTTTTTAACCTAATTTCCAGCGGGTGTAACGCACCATTTTTCAAACAAAGCGCGTGTTTACCCGCACCTGTCTGGCGGGTTCTTACTTTCTCGGGAGGGGTAAGTAAGCAGACCAGCCAAAATGCGGCAAGAAAACTCTGCCAAGTGTAAAACTGTTTTGCACTTATTGCTTGTACTTCAAAATAAGCTTAAGATTATTTAAATGTAATTAAACTGGAAAGAAACTCTTTTCTCTTTTTGACAATCTGGAGAAGGGTCAAGTAGTATAAATAGTCGGTAGTTTACTCTCTCTTCCCGACAGGGGTGCTCAGCTGAAAACACAAGTTGAACGCTGGGATTGTTTCTGAAAACATGGCGGACGTGACGAGTTCAGCATTTTATTCGTCTATTTCCAATTCTTGTGATAGTTTGTTCCCTTTTATAGCATTCTAACAGTTTTTAAGCTCAGAAGATATACAGGATCATGGTAGATTTACTGTAAGTTTTAATTGTCTCCGATCACGAGCCTTCACCCCGGAACTACATCATTTCCAGTTTCATTTTACAATTTTGCGCAATATTTTACGTACGTACACGTAGACGTTGTTGATGTAAACGCTCTGAGCACCTGAGATCTCCTTAGGTTTGTGTTTGCAGTGACTTATATTACTTATTCAATATAAAATTCGATAATTGGTTTAGATTGGTACTAGATTACTTAGTATATGTCCTTGTTTTTTTTTGTTTTTTTTTTTTGTAAGAACTTTTCCTGGTCATTGCAGTTTTCAGCGGTGTTTTGATATTCCTAACGGACTCTTACAAATATGGCGAAGTTGTTTGAGCCACATCCCTTAGAAATGGAAAGGTGAGTACAATTGTTAGGAGCTTCGTTCGATTTAAAGGGTTATAGTATACTTTTAGTTAAGCTTGCTTAGACGAAGCCAACTCTAATTTTATTTTTTGTTAAACCAGATTCCTATATATTTCCATTACTGTAGGTCTTTGCTACACAGACGAGAAAAGGATGCTGAACATGGTTTAGGTGTGTTAAGATTGGAAGTTCGTTTCATTTTGGTAGATAATGTAGATGTGGTTCAAGTTTACTCATCCCCCCCCCCCCCCCCTTTTCCCCTGTTTAACCCCCCCTTTTTTTCTTTTTCTGGTTTCTTGGGGGGGGGGAACCCCCAAACAAATCAAATTTTTTTTTTTTTTTAAAAATTTTTTACATATTCCCTCTTGATATTATGTTT